>JADMIO011460609.1_pt1 | contig 61537 bp, 48 predicted proteins | sample 8958161 | NCBI WGS metagenome assembly JADMIO01 (sample SAMN16585339, study PRJNA669376) | soil metagenome | isolation source: Crop rotation soil | place: USA: Cullars Rotation, Alabama | collected 2011
CCGCGACTTCAAGTCACGTGAATTCCAAGCTTCGGATCCCACTGTGCTGGAAAGCCCCAGTATAAATGCGGATATAACTGCAAAAGGCAACCTGAATATGTGCAAAGGAGATAGTGTCATCCTGAGTGTACCTTCTGCAAAAGGCCTTCATTATCAATGGAAAACAAATGGAACAGCAGGCAAAAACGATACGCTGAGTACCCTGATCGTAAAAAATACCGGCACATACCGGATAGATGTTTCAGATGCCAATTGCACAAAATCATCGGGGGCGGTGAACGTTAAGGTATTTACTGCACCTACCATGAATAATCCGTCCGTAACAAAGTACTGCACGGGAGATAGCGTGGGATTTAAAGCCAGTGCGGATGCAGGTTCCAAATTCCAATGGTACAAAAACGGGAAAATAATAAACGGGGCCACATCAGCTATATATTTTGCTAAGACAACAGGTAGTTTCAACGTAAAGGCCACTTCCACAGCAGGCTGCTCTGATACTACTGCATCCCCTTCAAGCATAGTATTTTATCCTACTATCCCCAAGCCGGTCATCAAATATGCAGGCAGCCTGTCCCTTTGCAGCGGAGACATTAAAAAATTCTATATCAATAGTTCAAAAGGCAATACCATGAGCTGGTATCTGGACAATAACTCCATAGCCAGTGCAAATGACTCTACATACTACGCCAGCGCCACAGGCGACTATACTGTGCAACTGGCCAACGCAGGCGGATGTATCGCCACAAGCAAAGGGGTACATCTTACTATCAACAGCATTCCTTTTGCTAAAGTAGCCTCAAATACTTCTATTTGTATGGGCGACAGCTTCCCTATTGGTAATGACTCCGCTGGTGGTACCAGTTTCAGCTGGACCAGCAACCCCGCGGGCTTCACCTCTTCCATGCCAAACCCGATCGTATCTCCCAAAGAGAAAACCACTTATACACTTGTGGAAACAAATCGCAGCTCCCTATGCAGTCTGAGCCACTCTGTAACGATTGATGTAAAAACCATTCCTGTAGCATATGCCGGAAAAGATACCACAATATGTGCCGGGAACAAGATCACATTAGGCCAGTCTGCCACTTCAGGGTATACCTATTCATGGGTAAGCTATCCTGCAGGTTTCAAGGCTTCGTCATCAACAATCACCACCACCCCTCCTTATTCTGCTGCATACATTCTTACCGTTTCCAACAGCCTGGGCTGCCATACCATTGATACGGCAATGGTTACCGTAAATATTGTCCCTTCAGTATCCAATGTGAGCAATACAGGGCCTGTTTGTGAAGGCAAATCTATCCAGGTCAAATCACTGGCTACCAAGGGCGCTGCTTATAGCTGGACCGGCCCGAATGGATTTAGCTCCACCCAGGCAAATCCTGTAATCTCCAGTATATCAGCAAAAGACACCGGCATATATTCAGTATATGCCACGCTTTCAGGATGTAAAAGTCCGGTAAAGCAAACCCGGGTAGATATAAATCCGGCACCCACTGGAAATGCAGGCAAGAATCAATCTATATGTCCGGGTGCGAAAGCCAATATAGGCACCTCTGCGCTAGTGGGTTACAGTTATGCCTGGAGCAGTAAGCCATCAGGCTTCAGCAGCAGTAATGCTTCAGAAAAAGTATCGCCTTCCGCAACAACTACTTATTATTTCACCATTTATGGTTCTAACTCCTGTACCAAAACAGATTCTGTTTCTGTAAATATTCTGCAAAAACCGGTTTCAAAAATTACTGTGAAAGGTGATACTGCTTTCTGCGATGGCCATTCGGTAACATTAAGCGGACCTGCAGATTTGCACTGGCAATGGATGAATAACAATAAAGCCATTAACGGCGATACCCTGCGGGATATTACTATTTCTTCTTCAGGGCATTACAGCCTGGCCGTTACCAATTCAGGTCATTGTTCTGATACTTCTAAGCAAGTTATTGTCACTGCTTATCCGCTCCCTGCCACACCTACGATCACCTATACACATGATACCTTGTTCTCATCGTTCTCGTCCGGAAATCAATGGTATAAAGATGGTGTGAAAATAAGCGGAGCCACAGACAGTTATTATGCTCACCCGGTAAATGGAAAGTATAGCGTATCAGAAACAGATGCGCATGGTTGCGGGTCACAATCAGATGAATATACGGTAAGCAAAACAGGTATTGATATTTCTGTAAATACACCTTCCCTCAACATATTTCCAAATCCCGCTAAAGCGACATTCAATATAGAAAATGCATATGATGAGCCAGTGACAATAGTGGCATATAATGTTCTGGGGCAGCCGATTATGAATGTAGAAATACAATCAAATACTACGGCCGTGATAAACATGGAAAGCTATGCGGCCGGTATGTATCTCATCAAATACAGGTTCATGAATTCAGGGCAAACGGGCACATCCAGGGTGATAATGCAGCGCTAAAATCCCTGAACTTTTTGGAATTCCACCTAACTTTCGCGGGTGGAAACGAAATACAACTATTCGCGGATATTAAATGTCGCGTACCCGATCATGATCGGGCACCTGGCGGATAGTATTATCAATATTACAGATACCATTTTTGTCGGCAAGCTGGGCAAGGAAAAATTCGGCGCAGCCGGGCTGGCAGGTTTATACTATTACACTTTTGTGCTGCTGCTTACCGGGCTGGCCATGGGCGTGCAGATCATTATCGGCCGCAGAAATGGTGAAAAAAATTACCATGGCATTGGTTCTATTACAGATAATGCGCTGATCACTTTTGGCGCTTTAGGTCTTTTCATCTTCCTACTTTTTAAGCTGATCACGCCCTGGCTATTGGGCCAGCTGATAGCGGACAAAGTGATCTATGAATATGCATTTTCCTTCGCCAGCATACGCAGCTATAGTGTTCTTATCCTGGCATTTACCTATATTTTCAGATCGTTTTATATCGGCATCACCCAAACCAGGGTCATTATATTTATTGCCATTGGCGCCGCGCTGATCAATGTGTTTTTCAACCAGGTACTTCTCTTTGGCCGCCTCGGTTTTCCAAGGATGGAAATACGCGGATCCGCTACAGCATCTGTTATTGCAGAGGGTTCTGCATTAGTTGGTTATGTTCTGTATACTATTTTCAGAAGGGCCAATGTTAAGTATAACCTCTTCACTTTCAAAAATCCGGATCTCGACCAGATAAGATCCTTTTTATCCATGGGGTTTCCCATTATGCTATCCAGCTGGATATCCGTTTCCTCCTGGTTTGTGTTCTTCAGCTTTATTGAAAAAATGGGCGCGCTGGCACTCGCCGCTTCAGCGCTTATCAAGACCATTTACGTCACCATGATGGTACCTGTATGGGGGTTTGGCGCATCAGCTAATACACTGGTGAGCAATGCCATGGGTGCTGAAAGAACTTTTGAGGTGATCCCTGTTGTAAAGAAAATAGCAGGCCTTACCTTACTGCTTATGTTCATTCTGGTGCAGGTGCCCCTTATTTTTCCGGGATTTTTCCTCTCCCTGCTCAATAGCGAGCCCAATGTAATAAGCACTGCCACAGGGCCTCTGTACATGATCATTGCAGGCCTGCTTGTCTTCTCAGTAGGTTGTGTTACATTTCAATCGGTGGCCGGCACAGGTTCAACCCGTGTATCATTGTATATAGAGATCATCACCCTGGCGGTGTATTTTCTGTACATGACATTTTGTGTCGTGTTTTACCCAAAATCACTTACCGTATTCTGGGCCTCAGAACTTGCCTATATGATCTCCATGCTGGTATGCAGCAGCTGGTATATGCGCTCCGGAAGATGGAAAGCCGTGAAAGTATAGACAGCTTATTTTTTTGCCAGGCCTATTTCATGCAGACGCTCCATCAGGTATTCACCTGCGGTGATGTCTTCATACGCTTTTGGATGCCCGGCATCTATGCAGCTTTCCAGGCAGTTAAGCGGCATATCAGGCCGTGGATGCATGAAAAACGGAATAGAGTAACGGGATGTACTCCATTGGCTCTCAGACGGATTCACTACTCTGTGGGTAGATGAGCGCAGCTTGTTATTTGTAAGCCTTTGCAGCATATCGCCTACATTCACCACAAGCTGGTCGGGCAAGGCCGTTACGGGGATCCATTCTCCCTGTTTGCTCTGTATCTCCAGTCCTTCAGCTGATGCGCCGATAAGCAGGGTGATCAGATTAATATCTTCATGTTCCGCGGCACGCACGGCATCGTTGGGCGCAGTGGTTATCGGGCCATAATGGATAGGGCGCAGAATGCTGTTGCCATTATGCACATACCTGTCGAAATAGTTTTCCGGCAAATTCAGATGAAGCGCAATAGCGCGCAGCAGCTGAGTACCTGTATTCTCCAGCATCCGGTATACGATCATCCCGGCCTCATGAAAATCAGTGAGTTGGGTAGGGACAATATTTTCCGGGTACTGCTCGCCTACCGGGTCACCATCCTCTACCTCCTGGCCTATATGCCAGAATTCTTTCAGGTCACCCTCGCTGCGGCCCTTGGCATGCTCCTTCCCAAAAGAAGTATAGCCGCGCTGGCCCGCCAGGCCTTCTATCTCATATTTCTGTTTCTCTTCAGCCGGCATGGAAAACAGCAGCCGCGACAAATGGTATAGCCTTCGCGAAGCAGTGTTATCCACCAGGTGGTTCTTTACGGCCACGAAGCCAATAGTTTCAAAAGCTTCGCCCAGCTTATCGGCAAATGCCTTTTTGGCTTCCTTATCATCCGATAAAAATTCGGCTAAGTCAACTACGGGTATATTCTGTGCGTTATTCATAATATTATTCTAAACTGCGCAAAATTATAGAACCTATCCAGCATTTTCAGGATACTTTATCACCAAATCGTTAACTTTCACCGGATTTTTTTTACAACCATTCATGAGAACCTACCCCATATACATGAAAGCGGCCTATATGCTGCTGCTTATTTTTTTGCTTTTTTATGGGTTGGTATATGCTGAGTTTGTGCTGGTACCCATGGTGCTGGGCTGTATGTTTGCCATATTGCTTACCCCTATGGCACAGGCCTTTGAGCGCCGGGGGATACACCGCACACTTTCCAGCTTTATGTGCCTGCTGTTCATGCTGTTTATCCTGGCGTTTCTTATATTTCTTTTGTCCCGCCAGATCGGGAATTTTATTCATGACCTGCCCATGCTGACAGAGAAAGTGAACCGGCGCCTTTCTGATATTCAGAATTATATACAATCACAAACAAATCTCTCACCCACGGGACAGATAGCCTGGCTGCAAAAGCAAATAGATGCCAGCGGCCCCCTTATCTCTACGACATTATCCCAAACCACCACCACTTTTGCCATGTCGGCATTGATACCCTTGTATACTTTTTTCCTGTTGTTTTACCGGGATAAAGTGCTCCTGTTTTTTGAGAAGATAACGCCTAAAGAAGGGCATGAAACCGTGCAAGGCATCATACATAGAATAAAAGAACTGGTGCAAAGCTACTTGAATGGGGTGATCATCGTGGTTTTCATTATTTCACTAATTATCAGTGTTGGGCTGAAAATAATCGGTGTGCCCTATGCCATTTTCCTGGGCGTACTGGCGGGGATATTAAATATCATTCCCTATGTGGGCATTTTCACAGTCGCTGCTTTGTCCATTATTCTTTCCACCCTTACCGGCGATGGCAATAATACCCCGCTGTTTGTATTCTTTTTATTCCTGGGAACGCATTTGCTGGAGGCCAATATCATCACGCCAAATATTGTCGGTTCTAAAGTCAGCATCAATACATTAGCGTCGCTGGTAGCCCTTGTGGTAGGCGAAGAAGTATGGGGCATTGTAGGCATGATCCTCTTTATTCCTATGATGGGGATTGTGAAGGTGGTCTTTGATAACATAAAACCTTTGCAGCCCTATGGCTTTATCATTGGCACAGAGGAAAATGAGCATGCCATTACCTGGAGAGGGACGCTGAAAAAACTCAGGCATAGCTTTAGAAAAAGGCGATGACCCGGCTAGCGGGCCACCACCTTTTGAGAAAACTCCTCTTTCCTTGTCTTTATATTCAGCAGGTAAATACCAGGCGTAATATTCTTTGAAAGTTGTAATGCATGTGCCGCCCCGCTGCTGAATGATACCGAACTCCAGGTATCCAATACCCTGCCCTGCATATCAGACAGTTGTAACGTAGCACCGGCTATATCAGCATTCGAAAAAACGGTCAATGCATCACTGAAAGGACTGATGATCCTGAAGTTATTTTTGAATGCTGCTGATGCCTGCATGATGCTATTATTTCCCTCCATTTCACAGTCATACGGCTGGCCCAATAGTTCTATGGGATCGCCTGCCAGCAGATGCAAACCATCAAAAGCAGGATAATCATACCCATACCAGGTGCAGCGGAAAACAGCATTTGATTTTATAGGCTCACCCTGTATAATGGGGCCATTGGCGCTTACGGGATTTAGATAGCGCCAAACCGTTGATTTTGTTGAATCTATCTCAAAAAAATTACCCTTGGTGGCTTCGCAGATCAGGGTATTGCCATTGGGCAGGCGCTGCGCCCCACCCTGAACGGAAGAATAAAAAGTCGTTTTATTGGCATAGGTCCATGAACTGGTTTTAGGCCCATACACAGAATCAAGCCCGAGTGTGTAATCGCCCTTTGCATTCATAGGCGGATCAATGACTTCTATGGTTGTATAGTTGCCATCGGGCCGGCCGGTGCCATTGCTGAAAATGGATATTTTTCCCGCATCCGGGCAGCCCTTAGGTATCCAGGCAGGGTCATGCTGCACAAATAGTTTTTCATCCAGCACCGTGCCGTGGTTATAGGCAGCAGGATTACCCCAGCGATAGAGAAAATCTCCTCCTTTGCCATGCTTCCCGCCCGTATGCCCGGCAGCTTCTGATGTTGTAGTACTATGGTCTATGATCCATATTTCGCTCAGGTTCCGGCTGCTGATCACGATCTGGTCCAGATCGGCATTATAGTTTACCGCATTCAGGTGTATCCAGTCGGCGGCATTGCCTGCAGGGCCGCTGCCGTTGTAGTTGATATTCAGCAGCTCAGGGTGCTGGGCTACTGCACCATAGTTTCTTTTGCTGGTATCATGTTCCTGTACCAGGTGGTCCCAAAGCCGCCATACCCATACCACATCAGCATGAGCCGTATCACGGGGCACTATTTCCATCACTTTGGCCGACCAAAGCGCCGGTGGAAGATTCACGGTATCCCGGCCATTGTTCAGGGCATCTTCTTGGGTATGCCGTTCCCATACTGCTACCAGTATATGCCCATTCGGCATGGGGAATACATCATGGTCCTGCCGGTCTATACTGTCATTGATAATATAAGACCATATCCTTTTCCCTTTCCAGTCATACTTTTCTATCAGCCCGCCTGCAGTGCCTGTACCCGGGAAAAAAGAATTGGTGAGCTTGCCTGTACTCAGCAGCGTGGCATCAGGCAGCAGGTAGGCATCAAGCCCCGGCACATTAGCCACATTCCATTTTTTTACCAGCTTACCGCATTTATCTATCAGGTAGTGTGCGGGATATGAGTTGGGTGAGAAAAGGATGTACCCATCCAGCGATCCGGGCTCTCTGTCAATAAGCCCCACCATCTGGGCGGAAGCCTGAAAACTGAGAAAAACGAAAATTGCAGTTGTAAGGATTAATCTCATAAGGGGGAATAATGATTGTTGTCGCATAAATCTTATATGCTGCCACACATCCCCCGATTTTGGCATTGCCCTTTAGATGGCAAAATAACAGCCCTGTTTAATGAGGAATTCTGTTTTAACAAAACATTAACTTTTTGGAGTTTGGGCATTAAAAACGCTATCTTTACAATTAGCTGAGATTGTGAAAAATGAGACGCCTTCTCTTTATATCCTGCTTTGCCCTGTTGTGCATGGCCAGTTCATGCGAAAAGAAAAACCCAAATCCTATTGACCAATTACCGGCAGAAACACAAACCGGAGCCAATACTTTCGGGTGTTTGATGAATGGGGATGCTTGGCTGCCGGTTGGATTTCCTGGTCCCGGGGGTAGTTTAAGTGTTCATTATTACAATGGTGCATTAAGTATGGCTGCTACAAAAAAAGATGGAGATTTTTATAATTCAATTACTTGGGCACACGAAAATGTTTTTAGACCAGGTAAATATTATTTTAAATACATATCCGCAGGCCCCCCGGGTGCAAAATATGATAATGACCGTAGACACTGTTATTATTTTGCAGAAGATGCTGATAGTCTAGACTGTTACGTTATTATTACAAAACTTGATCAGCATAATATGATAATGTCTGGGACTTTTAATCTTAAGCTTTTTTCAGATAGCTGCGGATACGTAAACATAACTAATGGCCGGTTTGATTCTAAGTTCAGCAATTAATTCAGCTTTTGCCAAATAAAGAACTTCACTTCGCAGAGATACTTCAAAAATGAAACCCTTTATATTCATATTGTTTCTCGTTCTTTTATGCTTAGCCAGTTCCTGCGAAAAGAAGAAACCGCCGCCAACGCCACTTGAGCAATTGCCACCTGAAACACAGGAGGGGAAAAATACCTTTGGGTGTTTGATGGATGGGGAAGTTTGGATACCGGGGGGAAATCCTACAGGAAGTTTTGGTGCGGAATTGAATAAAGACGACCTAAGCATTTTCGCTTTTAAAAAAATTGGAACACAATATCAGTCCCTGACATGTGCCCACTTAAATGTATATGGAGCTGGCAAGTACTATTTCAAATATAGGTTTGCTGGTCCCCCTGGTGCAATCTACGACGTAAGAGACAAAAATGGCAAAAGCAAATGTTATTATCAGGCCCAGGATTCCGATAGCCTTAATAATTATGTAATCATTACTAAATTGGATTATCAGAATACAATTATTTCAGGAACTTTTAACTTTAAGCTATATTCAGATAGCTGTGGGTATGTCAATTTTACCAATGGAAGATTTGATCTAAAATTTCAGCAATAAATAAGGCCCTTTACAACCCCCTCCCCACCATCTCCCCAACCTCCTCACCTACCAAACTTCCTATAGCTACCCCCATGCCGCCCATACGCACGGCACAGAATACATTGGGGCTGATGGCTTTAATAATGGTTGTTTTTTCTTCGCCCAAGCCCATGATGCCGCTCCATTGCAGGTCAATTTCAGGATGGGCATAGGGCAGGATCATATTTCTTAGCAGTTCATCCAGCCGTTCCTGTACTATAGCAGTCAGGCCATTAGCATCGGTTTCTTCGGTTTTAAAATCCAGGTTCCGGCCACCGCCCAGCAATACCCTGTCCCCAATATTTCTAAAATAGTAATAGCCTTTATCATAATGGAACGTGCCTTTCAGTTTCAGGCCGGGTATGGGTTTTGTCACCAATACCTGTGCCCTGCCGGGTACAACCTGCAGTTCAGGCAGCAGCCGCTTCGCATAGCCATTGGTACAGACGATCAGCTTTTTCGCGCCTAAAACTATTCCATTTGCTGCTACAATGTCCACATGGTTTCCGGCATCCTGTATATCCTTTACATCAAAGCCATTCAGAATAAAAATTCCCGCTTCCCAGGCTTTCCGTATCAGTGTGGTGATCATTTTCCCGGTATCTATCTGGCCTTCGGCAGTATTCAGCAGCATTCCTGCAACGCTTTTAAAACCAAAAGGTTTTATTTTATTTCCGGCGTCCTTATATACGGGTTTGCCGCTGTTTATTATGGGTTGAATATGCTTGTTCAGGTAATCCAGTTTATCCCGGCATGCTTCATACAGCGCTTTATCATCAAATACTTCGTAACCACCCCAGTTATGAAAGTCCAGCGCTTTGTCACCAATACGTTTCCGGAGTTTCAGCAACCCTTTCCATCGTTTTTCCACCAGGGAAAAAACGGTTTCCTCAGTATGTGACTTTAAGTCATCCAATAGTTCGCCGGAACTGCCAAAACAGGCAAAGCCTGCATTCCGCGAGCTGGCGCCCATAGCCAGTGTGCCACGCTCCAGCACTACTATTTTCAGTTTTTTATGCCGCTCTTGCAGCGTTAGCGCAGCATGCAGACCAACAATGCCACTGCCTATAACGGCAACGTCCACATTTTCAAGGAAAGAATTACGCTCCCAGTAGCTCAGGTTGGAATACATTTTGCAATGGTACAACTATTTAAAAAAAAAGCTACCCTATGGTGTAACTTTAGGCGAGCTGGCCCGTATAAGCGAAAATTAAAACCCAGAAACAGATAAAATGATGAAAAAGAATGTACTTATTTTGATGATCGCAGGGATGCTATCCCTGCCCGCACTGGTAAAAGCGCAGGCCATAGTGCCCTGGGCAAAAATAGCCTGTGGCGGTGAATTTAATATCGGCCTGAAAACCGACGGCTCCCTTTGGGGCTGGGGATCCAATACGCATGGGGAATGTGGCGTGGTGGCTGGTTCACCACAGCTATTGCCCATTCGCATCGGCACCGACAATGACTGGAAAGATATATCGGCCGGCGGCATGCACGTGTTGGCGCTAAAGAAAAACGGCACCATTTGGGCATGGGGCAATGGCGGCTACGGCCAGGTAGGCGATGGCGGCAGCGCCATGATAAATGACGCTCCTGTACAGGTAGGCACAGATTCAGACTGGGTAAGCATCAATGCCAGTTATGCTTCTTCCTATGCCATCAAAAAATCAGGCGCTTTTTACAGCTGGGGCTTCAACTTCTTTGGCGAGCTGGGCGACAGCGCCTCAGATAATATTTTTCAGCCGCACCTTGCCGTGCAAAAGAAATTTCGCCAGATAGCCGGTGGCAGTATTCATGCCGTAGGTATCGCTGCTGATGGCAGTCTTTGGGGCTGGGGCAATGGCATTGACGGGGAAACCGGTCAGGGCGTGACGAAAAGCACCAATGCGCCTATACAAATAGGAAAAGATACCGACTGGGTATGGGTAACCTCCGGCGGGCAATCATCTATGGCCATGAAACGCGATGGCAGTATATGGGCATGGGGCGCCAGCAACCGCGGCCAAAGCGGGACAGGTGTGACCACCAATGTGCTTAGCCCTACGCAAATAGGAACGGATAAAGACTGGAAATACATCACTGCAGGCTCCAGCTTTTGCTTCGGTATAAAAACGGATGGAAGCCTTTGGGGCTGGGGCAGTAATGTAAATGGCGAACTGGGCCTCGGCACTGACTCTGTGGTGTCTTCCCCCAAAATGATAGGAACTGAAAAAACCTGGACCTGGATTTCAGGCGCCACAGGCACTATACATGCACAAACCTTCCCGCTGCGCTTTTATGGGTCGCATAGTGTTGGCGTTAAATCGGGCAATAATGGATATTGCGCCACAGGCATCAATTCACAATATCAGCTTGGTTCAGAAGATACACTGGCCAAAACAAGTTTCGATTGCAGCCTGGGCCTGAAAACAGGAGTAAAAAATGCAGAACAACAGCACCTTGCCCTGGGTATGTACCCTAATCCTGCCTTTGATCATATTGTGGTTACCTCGCCTGAAGAACACAGCATCAGCCTGAGGATATTTGACCTCACCGGTAAAGAAATATTACTGAAACATATCGACAACGGCCGGGGTGATATTGATATAAACACCTTGCCATCAGGCGCCTATATTATAGAAGCCATCTCCACGCATTCAGGCGCAGCCTGCATGCAGAAGCTTCTGGTTGCCCGCTGATCATTATCTCATTTTGTATATATCAACAAAAAAGCCGGTCTCAGCTGAGACCGGCTTTTTCATCTTAATAAATATAGAATGAAGAGGTTTGTCTTTATTTTCTATTCGAAAATTATTTTCTTTTGAATTATTGTATTTCCCGTTACAATGCTCAGCAAATATACGCCAGGGCTGTAAATACCGAGGGTTTCCCTTGTTAAATTAATCTTATTTTCTCCGTTTTGCAGGTCGATATAAGGCTGTGCATAGGTTATTTTTCCGGTTATATCCGTTATTTTCAGGTCACTATGTGCTGGTGCCGCCATACGCACATTTATCATGATATGGTCTTTTACCGGGTTGGGTGAAACGATCAGCTCAGGACCATTATCTGCGCTACCATCGCCTATGCCTGCTACAGCACATGGCTGCAATACCACACTTACATTAAAATCAGAAGTAAGCTGCTTGCGCTCCCGTGCAAATGCCCGCATACGCCATACCTGCTGCGCAGTGAACATGTACGGATGGTCAGCATAATCCATATAGTTTTCAATCATATCAGGCAGATCAGGTTTATCACTATGGCATGAATTCTTGGTTATATCCCAACCAAAACTGGCCGATGCCACCGGAGGCGTATCATGTACATGGTCGCCTTGCAGGTCCTGATCCGTGCTGCAGCTGTCCTGAAAAGTATGATACAGACCCAGATAGTGTCCCACTTCATGTGTAAGTGTACGATAACTTTTGCCTACATAGCGATAGTTCATTAATATTCCATCATCCCAGGGACTGGTTATCGCGTCCCATGGAAAATGAGAATACCCTGCCAGCACCAGGTTATTACCCAGGTTTGAAGATATGGACTCTACTACCCATACATTCAGGTATTTACGGCTATCCCACCAGTCAAGGGCTTTCACCTGATCGGTGGCATTAGTAGTGGACAGTGATGCCACCCTGTCAATACCATTGGTGCAGCGGCCCCAGGGGTCTACGGTTGCCAGCTTAAATTGTATTCTTGCATCAGCGGCAAGAGATAGGAATTCCGGCCTTATTTTAGAAGTATCCGCATTCTGTTTTCTGTAGTCAATATTCAGGCGGTCAACCTGCTGCTTTACAGTGGCATCACTTATATTTTCAGGCCCGCCATTGTGAATGATATGGAATACAATAGGTATGGTGATGATCTCGCCATTATCAGCGGCAGTTTTATTCTGTGCCATGCGCTGATTGTATATCCTGTCTTCAGCTTCTTTCTGCCTGGCCAGAAGTTCAGGATGCTGCTGCAGCCGCAATTTGTATACTTCATCAGTTCCGCAAACTGCCTGGCCCTGGGCGCTCACATTTACTGCACTGATAAGTGCTGTAAAAAGAAGGCCGCTCAGTAGTGTTCTTTTCCTTTTCATATAGCTCCTCTTTTATACTTTTTAAAAACTTTTAGCCAAATTTAACATTGGCACACAGCCATAAACTAATACAATAAAGGCATTTCATCGGAGAAACATGCTTCATTCTTATTTATGAAACATATTGAAAATAAACATTATACACGATGAAATATTATTTTTTTCATCGATAAAAGATGCAGATAAAATGAAAAAGCGCAGGAGTACCCGCGCTTTTGTCCAATTGTCAGTGCCCAGGACGAGACTCGAACTCGTATACACGTAGTGCACCACCCCCTCAAGATGGCGTGTCTACCAATTTCACCACCTGGGCATTCTTTCAATAATAGGAGCGCAAAGGTACGACCTTTCCCCAAATCATAAATGCCTTAGCCTGATAATTGGTAAGTTTTCTCATTCCATTACCGGGCAATCCTCAAAATGGACTAATTTTCCGGCATGCAAGTGTTCACCATAGAAAGCCTGGTCAGTCTGCTCACCCTCACCGTAATGGAAGTGGTTCTGGGAATTGATAATGTACTTTTTGTTTCCATTATTGTGGGGAAACTGCCCCGGAATGTGCAACCCAGGGCACGGATCTCGGGGCTCTCTATTGCCCTGCTGTTTCGTATCGGTTTATTGTTTGCCATTTCATCATTGGCTCATCTCATGCAGCCGATCGTAACCATAGCTGATTTTAAGATAACGGCCCATACGCTGATCATGGGGGCCGGGGGCGCTTTTCTTATGTATAAGAGCATCACTGAAATTCATGAAAAAGTTGCTGGCCATACCAAAGGGCAAAATGTAAAAGTAAAGATCAACCTGGCCGCAGCTATTACCCAGATCATCCTTATTGATATTGTATTCTCCTTTGATTCTATACTTACCGCTATAGGAGTGGCCAAAGAAATATGGATCATGATCGCGGCAGTTATTATATCCATGTTCATTATGCTGGCAGGCTCAGCCAGGCTGAACAGGATATTTCAGCGGTACCCAACCATAAAAATGCTGGCCCTGGCATTTCTGCTGGTCATAGGATTCCTGCTGATGCTGGATGCCGCCGAAGTAAATGTACCCAAAAGCTATCTGTATGTGGCTATGGGATTTGCCTTTGGCGTAGAAATATTAAATATAAATATGCGTAAGAGGAACAGTGCACACTGAGCCTGCTCCGCGCAAGGATATTTTATTTTAAGCTTCCACTATTTCATGCAGTCTGGCACGAATAGCTTCCATATCCGGAATTTCGCTTGCATTATCCAGTACTTCAGCATATTGGATGATACCATCGCCATCAATCAAAAATGCAGAACGCTTGGCTACACCATGCAGATCGGTGCTGAATACCTCATACATCGTGTCATAGGCTTTCATAGCTTGCTTATTGAAATCGGAAAGCATTACAAAATCGAAGTTCTCAAGTTCTTTCCATTTAGCCAGCGTATGCGGGGTATCCACAGAAACAGCCACTACATCAGCCAGGCCATCAAAATCATATACATGGTCGCGAACACCGCAAAGTTCCTTAGTGCAAGTACCTGTAAATGCCAGTGGAAAGAAAAGCAGCACTACGTTTTTACCTTTATAATCGCTGAGAGAAACCAGCTTTTTATCCGTGCTGTATAAGCTGAAGTCGGGGGCTTTGTCACCAGGTTTGAGCGCCATAGTATTTGTTTGTGTTTATCGTGAGTAAAATTTAAAAGTGCAAAAGTAAGACATTACACCACGATAATAGTTCGCGGAGGCTGTACAGGCATTTTATCCGCCCGCTTTGACCGGTTCAGATCCGCCGGTTTCTTTGCCTTGCGAAGTTTGTCATCCTTTTCTTTATTATGCTTCTCTTTCTTTTTAGCCTGCTTATTACTTACCAATTGGCTGAAGTGAATATCACCGGGATCTACATTAGGAATCTTTGATGATGCCCTGGCCATAGCCGGAAGGCCAATGAGTGCGGCCAAAGTAAGAATGAGGAGCTTTTTCATAAAGATGGTTTAGAGAGTCATTTATATACAAATATAATAATGTACAGTTGTATTGCAAGCAAATTTTCTGCCGCAACCTATAGCCAAAATGGATTATTTTTGAAGCTTATATTGTATGTCCGATCAACCGACCTTTTTCGACAAAGTATATTGGGTAGCCCGGCAGATTCCCCGGGGCAGAGTAACCTCCTACGGCGCTATTGCAAAATATATAGGGACGGGCATGTCATCACGCATGGTGGGCTGGGCCATGAACGGAAGCAACACCGCTGACCCTCCGGTACCCGCGCAGCGTGTGGTGAACCGGCAGGGGCTACTTACAGGCGCGCATCATTTCCCAACTCCCACACTCATGGCCGAATTGCTTAAAGCTGAGGGGGTAAAAGTGAAAGACAATGCTGTGCAGAATTTTGAAAAGTACTTTTGGGACCCGGCGAAGGAATTGGGGGAGTTTAGAGGAATAGATTAAATGAAAAAAATTAAACACAAATGACCATGACCATTAAAGACTTCTTTGTAAAACAACTCGCATATAGCGATGCGATGAATATAACCCAGCTGAATAAACTGAAAGAGCTGGAACACCCACCCCATGAAACCGTAGAACAGCTAAGCCACCTGGTGAAGGCCCAATTGCTGTGGCTGGACAGGCTATATGGTAAAGAAACACTACGCAAAAGTTTTCTGGAAACATGGCCATTGAGCGTAATTGAAGAAAAGATACAGGAGAGCCACAATGGCTGGATAGCCCTACTGAATGAATACGAGGAAAAGGACCTGAACCGGGAAATCGACTACAAGAGCATAAAGGGTGAGACATTCTGCAACACATTGTATGACATTATTTTCCATGTAATAAACCATTCTACACACCACCGTGCTATGATAAGTAAGTTGCTGCGCCAGCATGATGTGGCACCGCCGGTGATGGATTATATTGCATATGCGAGGGAGAATTAATTTTTCTTGACAGATTTAATTATGAGCCGACAACAAGAACAAACCCGAACAGGCGCTAATGATTGGGCCTTTGAAGTTTCTGATACTGAAAAGAGAATTGTACTCCTAGCTGAAAATGAGTTAGAGGAAGGATTGTTTATTTCACATGAGCAGGTGATGGATGAGATCAATCATAGACTGACAATAGGCTCGCATAGCAACCCGAATTCCTATCCGAGCGATTAACCCCTTTTAGGCGCCTTTCCATATCTTTGCGCCTCAAAATGGCTAAGATACAGAAACCTTCAATAGCAAGCGGAATGCGTGATTTTTCCGCTGGGGAAGTGTATGCCCGGGAATATATTTTCAATATTATCCGCGGTGTTTACCGTAAATATGGGTTCCAGCCACTGGAGACTCCAGTTATGGAAACCCTGAATGTTCTCACCGGAAAATATGGGGAAGAAGGAGATAGGCTTTTGTTTAAAGTTCTGAACACAGGTTCTTATCTTAAAGACATAGACGTTGAAGTACTGAGCAGCAAGGACTATAAAAAAATAACCCCTTCACTTTCAGAAAAGGGACTGCGATATGACCTAACGGTCCCTTTAGCACGCTATGTGGCTATGAATTCCGGCAATCTGGTTTTTCCATTCAAGCGGTACCAGATTGATAAAGTATGGCGGGCTGACCGTCCTCAAAAAGGTCGATACCGCGAATTTTATCAATGCGATGGCGACGTGATAGGCAGCTACAGCATGATGTATGATGCGGAATGCATCCTGATATTTGATGAGGTGCTGAGCAGCCTCGATTTGCCCGGTTTTACCATCAAGATCAATAACCGTAAAATACTATCAGGCCTGGCTGAAACCTGGGGCTTTGCTGATAAATTCGGGCAATTTGCCATAGCCATTGACAAGTTGGATAAAATAGGCGAGAATGGCGTAGTACAGGAACTTGGCTCTCGCGGATTTACTGAAACCCAGATACACCAGATACAGCACATGTTTCGCCTCGAAGGAAGTATAGATGATAAGCTGAGTACACTGGACACCTGGTTTGCCAATAGCGAAACAGGCAAAAAAGGCATTGCGGAACTTCGCGAAGTACTTGAATACCTGAAAGCTGCACCGCCTAAAAAAGCGATCCTGGAACTGGACTTAAAACTGGCCCGGGGGCTTGACTACTATACCTCAACCATATTTGAAGTAGTACTGAATGCGGTCCAGATAGGCAGCATAGCCAGTGGCGGAAGATATGATGAGCTCACTGCCGGGTTTGGATTACCGAACATGCCAGGTGTAGGGATTTCCTTTGGCGCTGAGCGCATATATGATGTGCTGAAGCAGTTGGATAAACTGCCTGAAACCACCGGCTCAGGCGTACAAGCCCTGATACTGAATAACGGGGCAGATAAAGCAAAGGCAGGATTTATACTTCTTGCTAAACTCAGGGCAGAAAACATCCCTGCTGAAATGTATCCCTCTGAAGATAAAGTGGGTAAGCAGTTTACCTACGCTGAGAAAAAGGGTATGCCTTATGTTATCACTATGGAGGAGGGTAATACCGTTACCCTGAAAAACATACAAAGCGGCGAAAAGCAAAGCATTGAAGCTGATAAGCTTATTGACATATTGAAACAATAGCGGATTGTGGAAAGCATACATTATATAAGCCCGGAACACCTGAGTATCAACCGCTTGGGAGAGATCGTTTCCAAAAGGGAAAAGATCGCTCTGTCGGATGAAAGTAAGGCACTGATAAACAAGTGTCGCACTTACCTGGAAAACAAACTGGCTAATAGTGATGAACTTATCTATGGCATTAATACCGGGTTTGGCTCTTTATGCAATGTGGCTATCCCTGCCGATCAGCTGAACCAGCTGCAAAGCAACCTGGTACGCTCCCATGCCTGTGGCCTGGGGGATGTAGTGCCTGAGGACATTATCCGGATCATGCTTATCCTTAAGATACAATCATTGTCTTATGGGCATTCGGGTGTAACCCTGGAGACGGTGGAAAGGCTGGTGATGTTCTATAATAATGACTGGCTGCCGGTTGTGTATCAGAAAGGTTCTCTCGGCGCTTCGGGCGACCTGGCTCCTTTAGCGCACTTGTCCTTGCCATTGATTGGTGAAGGGGCGTTCATCATCAATGGACAAACTGTTTCAGCTACCGATTGCTATAAACAAAATAATATCAAGCCATTAGTGCTTCAGGCAAAAGAAGGCCTTGCATTGCTTAATGGCACGCAATTCATGAGTTCCTATGGTTGCTGGTGCTTGTTGCAGGCAAACAAATTCTCGCATCTGGCTGATGTAACCGCAGGCCTTTCTATTGACGGATTTGATGCAAAGCCGGATCCATTCTGGCCCTATATTCACAATATCCGCCCGCAAAAAGGACAAAAAGAAACAGCAGCCAATATTCTCAACATACTGGAAGGCAGCGAGATATTAAACCAACCTAAAACGCAGGTACAGGATCCGTATTCGTTCCGCTGTATACCTCAGGTGCATGGTGCCAGCAAGGATGCTTTAAAACATGTATGGGAAGTATTTGAAACGGAGATAAATTCCGTAACAGATAACCCGAATATTTTCCCGGATGAGGATATGATACTATCAGGCGGTAATTTTCATGGCCAGCCGTTGGCTATAAGCCTTGATTTTCTTTCTATTGCATTATCTGAGCTCGGGAATATTTCTGAGCGGAGAACGTATAAGTTATTAAGTGGCAAACGCGACCTCCCGGAATTCCTGGTAGCTAAACCCGGCCTGAACAGCGGCTTGATGATACCGCAATATGCGGCGGCGGCATTAGCCAGTGAAAATAAGCAGCTTAGCACACCAGCATCGGTTGATTCTATCCCATCAAGCAACGGGCAAGAAGACCATGTGAGCATGGGCGCTAATGCGGCTACGCAATGCTATAAAGTAATAGATAACCTAAAGAATATCCTAGCTATTGAATGGCTCACAGCCTCTCAAGCTATAGAATTCCGCCGCCCAAAAAAGACTTCAACTTTGATTGAAAAATACCTGGCAGAGTACCGTAAAACAGTACTTCCTATTGAAAATGACAGGTATCTGCATGAGGATATTGTGAAGACGAGAGAGTTTTTGGAATCGTTATAAGCCTATTATTTAGCAGCTTAACATTCATTGGCCTAACCCCCTACCCCCTAAAGGGGGAACATTCTATGCAAATCACTGTTATCAATTTTGGAGAAATTCGGTAACTGCCATTTGTACAAAAAGAATATCGGAACTGCATTTCGGCGACTGTTCCCCCTTTAGGGGGTGTAGGGGGTTAGGTCTGTCGAATTCAAAATTTATTGATCCTGAGAGCTATACGCTGTTAATGCCTAAATAACTTAATAACTCACTAACTCCTGCACCACCTCACCTAACCTACCTGCAGGTAAAAAATTAGCTTCCAGCTCAGGTGCAAAAGGCACAGGTGTATCTAAGGAACCCAACCTGCGTACCGGCGCATCCAGGTATTCAAATGCATTTTCTCCGATCCAGGCAGCTATTTCACCACCGATACCACCGGTAAGCGTATCTTCATGCAAAACAAGCACTTTACCCGTCTTTTTCACGGATTCCAATACTATATCTTTGTCCCAGGGCATTAGTGTGCGCAGGTCTATCACATCTATGTTAATATCTGGGTTCTGCTCTGCATATTCCAGCGCCCAGATAACACCTGCTCCATAGGTAATGATGCTGATATCATCCCCGGAAATTATCCTTCTGCCTCTGCCTATCTCGATGGTATAGTAGTCATCATATATCTCCTCGCTCACACTGCGGTACAGCGCTTTATGCTCGAAGAACATGATTGGATTCGGGTCTTCTATCGCAGCGTTCAACAATCCTTTTGCATCCATGGGTGAAGAAGGGTATAACACCTTTAGTCCGGGCACATGCGTGAACCAGGCTTCATTGCTTTGCGAATGGAAAGGCCCTGCCCCCACCCCGGCACCTGTAGGCATGCGCACCACCACATCAGCATTCTGGCCCCAGCGGTAATATATCTTAGCCAGGTTATTCACGATCTGGTTAAAGCCGCAGGTCACAAAATCAGCGAACTGCATTTCTACCATCGCCTTGTATTTCTTTACTGAAAGCCCCAGGCCAATACCTACAATGGCTGATTCACACAGTGTGGTATTCCGCACCCTTTCCTTTCCAAAGTCTTCCAGAAATCCTTCAGTCACTTTAAATACACCACCGTATTCTGCAATATCCTGACCCATGAGTACAAGGTTAGGATACTTTTTCATACTCTGGCGAAGACCATCCGAAACGGCATCCACCAAGCGTTTTTTGGTTTTGGATGATGTTGCAGGATAAACATTGAAGTTATGGGTGTTTTCTACACTATTGGGTGACAGGGTTTTCTGTGCTGTGAAAGGTGCATACACATCCCTGATCTCCTTAGCGGTATCAGGTACTGGCGCGGGCTCGGCCAGCACATCCTCCAGCGCTATATTTATTTCTTTACTATATTCCTCCTTTATCTTTTTGATAGTCTGGTTATCAATCAGGTTTTCCTGCAGCAGCCAGTTTTCATATTGGGTCACAGGGTCTTTCTTGCCCCATATTTCAAATAATTCTTTGGGGACATACTTGGTCCCTGAAGCCTCCTCGTGCCCGCGCATCCGGAATGTCATACATTCTATCAGCACAGGTTCTGGGTGTTCGCGCATTTTTTCTGCAAGGCCTGAAATGGTATTGTATACTTCCAGGATATTGTTGCCATCAATTTTATAGCCCGGCATGCCATATCCAATAGCCCTGTCCACCAGATCCTTGCAGGCATATTGTTCTGAGGTGGTGGTAGAAAGTCCGTATCCGTTGTTTTCAATAATAAAGATCACCGGCAGTTTCCAAACTGCCGCAGTATTGAGTGCTTCATGAAATTCCCCCTCTGACGTGCCACCCTCACCGGTAAAGGCCATAGACACCATTTTTTCTTTGCTGAGCTTATGTGCCAGTGCTACACCTGCAGCAATACTGAGCTGTGGGCCCAGGTGCGAGATCATACCTACGATATGATACTGATTGATCCCAAAGTGAAAAGAGCGCTCCCTGGCCTGAGAATATCCGCTGGACCTGCCCTGCAGCTGTGCAAAAAGTTTGTGCAGGTCTACCCCCCTCGACGTGAAAACTCCCAGGTTCCTGTGCAACGGCATAATGTATTCATCCTCCCGCAGCGCCATGGTGGCGCCAACGGCTATTGCCTCTTGCCCGATACCTGAAAACCACTTGCTTACCTGCCCTTTGCGCAGCAGCAGCAGCATTTTTTCCTCTATCAGTCTGGGTTTTAGCATACCCTTATAAAGCTTCAGAAGGGTGTCATTGCTAAGGTTTCCTCTTTCAAATATCATGGGCGCAGCTGCCGTTTCGGTGTCAGTTATCATGCGACAAAATTAGGCAATCCATCTGCGAAACCCTATAAACCCTTAGTACCGTGAATGCTTTTATCTTTGCACTATTATTCTTAGCACCTTCTATTGAGCACTGTCCGCAAATTAGCATCACAAACCGTCATTTACGGGTTTATGTATTTTGCGTCGCGCCTGTTGTTTTTCTTCATGACGCCATTCTATACCCGGGTATTGACCAAGGTGCAGTATGGTTCATATTCAATGATATATACCCTTGTTCCATTTCTTATTGTTTTGTATTCATACGGCATGGAAACGGGCTATTTTTATTTCGTAAACAAAGAGAAAGAAAACGAAGGCAGGATCACTTCCACAGCATTTACATCACTGCTATATTCCTCTATATTGTTCTCAGTGGTTTTGATATTGATATCTCCACTGCTGGGCAGCTTTGTTTCTGCCCGTCCCAGGACAGATCTTGTAGTATTTGCCGCTATCATTCTTGCGCTTGATAATATCGCTGTACTGCCCTTTGCTTATTTAAGAAAACATGAGCGGCCACTCCGTTTTGCATCTATACGTATGCTGAACATAGTAGTGAACATATTTTTTAATGTGTTTTTCCTGGTCTTTTGTCCATACATCACACAGCATAGTACTTCAGGCGCATTATATGCCTTCGCTTCAGCATTATATGACCCTAATGACCCGGTAAAATACGCGATACTTTCTAATGTGCTGTCCAGTCTCTTCACTCTATTTCTTCTCATTCCGGAACTGAAAAAAATAAAATGGCAATGGAATAAAGAGATCTTTCAGCGTATGCTGAAATACTCATGGCCGCTTTTAATATTAGGTTTTGCCGGTGTTATCAATGAAACTTTCGACCGTACCCTGCTCAGATTCAGGCTTCCAGATTTGCAATCCCTTAAGGGGTTATCAGGCATCGCGCTTGAAAAAGCAAGAGAACTAAATAATAATTACAAGTTCACTCAGATAGGTATCTACAGCGCCTGCTACAAGATCTCTATTTTCATGACCCTGGCCATACAGAGTTTTCGCTTTGCCGCAGAGCCTTTCTTTTTCAGGCAGATGCGGGAAACGAACTCTACTAAGATGTATGCCACGGTGTTAAAGTACTTCAGCTTTGTTACAGGATTCATTTTTCTGGGGGTACTGCTCTATCTGCCCATAGTTTTAAAAATATTAGGTAAAGATTTCCGCAGCGGGCAGGATATCATTCCTATCCTGCTATTGGCCAATCTGTTCCTTGGGTTGTTCCTGTACCTGAGCCAATGGTATAAGCAGACTGAAAAGGTGCTCTATGGCGCTTATATATCTATTGGCGGTGCTGTCATTACGCTTATTATCAATTTTGCTTTTATCCCTAGCTATGGTTATATGGCCTCGGCCTGGGCTACCCTGGCTGCGTATGCCAGTATGGCTATTGCCTCTTATATCACCGGGCAGCGGCATTTTTATGTTGATTATCCGGTAATCCGTATCGGGTTTTATATCTGGTTCGCATTGATACTGTTTGTGATATCACGATTAATGCTGGATTCATTTTTCGGGGACTGGACCTTGGGGGCGTATTTCTTTAATACGCTGCTGGCAGGTATATATCTCTTTGCCTTTGTGGCATTTGAGCAGGTATATAAGCGGGTGATATTGGCGCGGAGGCGATGATTCTCAATCCTTGAACATTAATAGTTTCGGTATGCTTGGCCTAACCTAATGCCGTCAGGCATGACATATTGGTAGCAATTAAGAATTCGCAGGTTTTATGAATGCCGTCAGGCATGGCACAAGTTTTAAAAATGTGTCATGCCTGGCGGGATTTCTCGCATAACGCATGAAATTTTCAAACTTTCCTTTGCAGACCATACGCATTCTCAAAATAAATTTAGTCACAAAGACACGAAGGTCGCAAGGTAAAATATTCATTTTCAATATGATAAAATTTGCTGCCCACCCTATTTCAAAAAAATCTTCTATTTCTCTGTATCTTTTCCCACGGTAGGGATTAAGGGTATAAAAAGCATAAATCAAAACCAATATGCTGCAAACCCAAAACCTGATACTGCAGAGAGATATGCAAGTACAAACGGGGCATACAAAACAGCAAGGCGAAGAGGCGGAAATAGATGCTGCCCGTAAGGATACTGCCGCCTTTGCCGTACTATATAACCGTTATTACGACGCTATCTTCCGTTTTGTGTACCGCAGGCTGAACAGCAAAGACCTGGCTGCTGATATGACAGGGCAGGTTTTTTTGAAAGCCATGACCCATCTTTCCTCATTCCGCTACCGGGGCCTGCCCTTTGTGTGCTGGCTGTACCGCATAGCGGCCAATGAACTAAAACACCTCTTCCGAGACAATGCCCGCCACCGAACCATAAATGCTGAGACTGCAGGCCTGCACCAGATGGCCGAGGAGATGGAAGAAAATATACCTGATGCCTGGCATATGGAAATGCTGGCCCTGCTGCCGGAACTACCTGAAGATGAGCTGACACTGATAGAAATGCGCTATTTTGAAAAACGACCTTTTAAGGAGATCGGAGAAATAATGGACATCACCGAAAACAATGCGAAGGTGAAACTGTACCGCACGCTGGAAAAACTAAAAAAGCAAATTATTGCCGCGCAAAAATCCACTAACCCCAAAATCCGATAGCCATGGAAAACGAAAATAAAATAACGATAAATATAGACAGGCCCGAGCCTACCAAACAGGAGGTGGCCGGATATAAGAACTTCGATGGGCTGCTGAACCAATATAAGCCAGTACCAAAGCCGTTCTTTTCGCAGCCATTGTTCTGGATCAGCACCGGCCTGGTGACCGCGCTTGTCGCAGGGTTTTTCCTGTATCAAAGTTATAAAGGCGGTTCTGCCTCCAAAACACAGGCAGTAAACCCTATAAGTGCGCCACTGATAAAACCTGGTGATGAAAACTTTGTGCATCCGGACATCAATAATCCTGATAAAAACGGGAAAATGATCAACCCATGGAATGTAAATCCCTTCCCCTCAGCTATTCACCCGCCTATACCGGGCATTAATGTGCCGTATAGTTATTACACTATTGACGCTGTAAAAGGCGGTGTGATAAAACACCTTGGGAAAACAGAGATCACCATACCGCCGCTGGCTTTTTACAACCTTTCAGGCAGGCCTGTAGATGGTGGCAAGGTAACCATACGCTACAGAGAGTTTCATGACATAATAGACTGCTTCCTGAGTGGGATACCTATGACCTATGATTCTGCCGGGAAACAATATGATTTTCAGACAGCCGGCATGGTGGATATAAAAGCTTTTAAAGACAATATGCCGGTAACCATGGCGCCAGGCAAAGCCATAACTATAGATATGCCCACTACCGAAACGGGTTCGAATTTCAGCCTGTATAAGCTTGATAGCATCAGCGGCAAATGGGCCTACCTTAGCAGGGATACTTCCAAGCATGGAACCAATGTAAATCAATTTCTTAGACCTAACGTGCCGAGTTACAATGAAACCAATTACTTCAACTTGCCCGGTGTGAATATGGTGGATACCATGCCGGAAAAGATATATGATGAGGATGAAGGTGTTGATCTGCCGCCTGTTCCCCGCCTGCCCCGGAAAACAGCTAACCGATGGGGTACTTTCAAATGCAGTTATTCGCAGAAAGATTTTCCTGAACTATCTTGCTACAAAGGGATGATTCTTTTCGAAACCTCCAATGAAAAAACAGATTGCAGCCCCACCCAATGGAAGAAAATATGGATGCACCCGCGTTTGAAAAAAGATGGCGACAGATACTATATGGAAACGCCTAAAAGGGTAGAAAAAATAAATGCTAAATCATACACGATCCCTCCCTGCCAGATAACGGTTTATCCCGTTTTCCTGAGCCGTGATTACAAAGCTGCCATGCAAAAATATAATGAAGCGATGCAGGCGAATAAAGAGGCGATGGCCAGGCATGATGATTATTTAAAAAATGTGAGTATGGACAAAAGTGTCCGTCAGGCAAAAAGAGACAGCCTGAAACGCCTGCATAAAACCATACTATTATGTGGCTATAATCCGCAGCATCCGGAAGTATACAGAGACGCGCTGAATAACCTGACAGGCGCAGAAAGGGATCTGGCTAAGTATGTTCATAATCAGGATTCTGTGCGCCAGTATGAGGCTAATCTGGCAACATTGTCACGCTACAATGCAAAACATCCTGAGCTATTTCAGGAAGGCATAAAAAATCTGAATAAAGAGGAAAAAAGGCGGGTTCTGGAAATGCACAGGCAAGATTCTATCTGGCAAAACACAACAAGCAAAGAAATAAACTACTCCAATATGAGGACCAGCTTTTCCATCAGTGGTTTTGGGATCTATAACAGTGATTGCAAACAGCAATTTACCAGTCCAGTATCGCTGAAAATCTTTCTCCGGGATAAAGACGGTAAAAGTTATGATTTCGCCAAAACCTACCTGGTGGATAAGACAGCGAAATTCATGCACACTTTTTACAATATTCCCGGAGGCGAAAGGCTTACAATGAATTCGGGGAATACAAATATTGTTTTTGGAGTAATGCCTGACAACAGGTTGGCCATAGTAAAGGAAGCCGATATGAAAAATGCTGAGGATAAGAAAACTGCAGTATTGCCGGTATTTATTTCACCGGAAAAATTCAGCACTATTGCAGAAGTCAGAAACTTTATCCTGGGAAATACAACAGGGGATTAAAAAATCCACTTGTCCATCCACTGTTTCAGCTTTTGGCGATAAAACCCTGAATGCGCTTGTATTGAGGGTTGTAATCGCCAAAGTTGTTTTTGTCCGAATTACGTGATCAGAATTTCATTTCCACATGCAGGTTTATCCGCCTTGTGGTCAGGTAGCTGGGTACTGCCCATTTATAGCCGTCAATATCCTGTATCCATAAGTAGGCTACGGTGTTATTGATCTGCAGGAGGTTAAACACTTCCAGGCTTACCCAGATAGATTTAAATGAGTTGAGAAATTTGCTATGCGATTTCTGTTTGGCCTTGTTCCAGAACATCCTGGAAAAACCGATATCTACCCGCTGGTAAGGAGGCAGGCGTAGTGTATCCTGGTAACGGTTATTGTTTGGCGGGCCAAATGGCAATCCGGATCCAAACACATAATTCAAATGCACCTTATAGCTGGGATGCCCGGGCAAATAATCCTGGAAGAATACAGAAGCACGCACCACCTGATCAGTAGGCCGGGGTATAAAACCGGGATTAATGGTGGTGGTTTTACCGGTTAAAGGATCTGTTTTTTTATACGAATCATCTGTCAGGTTTTCAGCTGTCTTCAGCAGGGAAAGGCTTACCCATGATGGTTCATCTTTTACCAGTTCGCCGTTAAGCTGCAGATCTATACCGGTAGAATATCCTACCGCATTATTTTTGCCCAGATAGGTAATGTGTACATTGTCTATTTCATACGGAACCAGGTCCCATAAATACTTATAATACAACTCTGTAGTAAACTTAAACGGCCGGTCCCACATCTTAAAAGTGAAATCGCTGCCCAGTACTACATGGGCTGATTTTTGCGCTTTAATTCCGGGCACAAAGCTGCCGTCAGGCGCAAACAGTTCCTTAAAAAACGGAGGCTGCTGATAAATACCTGCCGATGCGCGCAAACGGATATTTCTTTTCAACAGGCTATCTCCATAGTCGCCGATAATTATTCTCCGGTTGTATCCGGCATTAGGTTCAAAACTGAACTGTGCCCGGGGGCTAATAAGCAGTTCTTTATTGAAATCCCAATAATTAGCCCGCACCCCGAGGCTCAGATATGAATTAAAATCGGGCATGAGCAGAATATTTGTTTGCACATAGCCACTGTACCGGTTCCAGTCGTTATTCTGGCGGGAGTAGAGATAAGAGTTAACAGGTAGTGTCGTCCGGTTTCCAATACCTTGTGGCACAGAGTAGTCTACAGAGTCTATATAAGTATATTCATTCAGGCTGGCTTCCAGATGCTCGTGCTGGAACTTGGCGCCCCAGAGCAGATCCAGGTTTTTGCCGATCATGTGCTGGCCTTTTACCTCACTGTTATATATCTCTCCGTAAAAGCTGTTCCGGGCATGATTTAAAAATTCGCCCAGGCCGAAAGTATACGTTGCTTTCGCAAAATTGGGGTCATTGGTTTTGCTGTTCAGTTCCTGTAGTTTATAGGCGCCGAGTATGTCATAGTTCTCACTCTCATTGGTATAGTAAAATGAGTTGATGAACTTGATGCTGCTCTTTTTGGTGGGATGGTATTCCAGGGTCAATCCATTCAGAAAAGTACTGTACTGCAGTATCTGCTGCCCGTCAAAAGCTACTACAAACTGTATCCCGCTGGTGATGGTGCCAAAGCGCGTGGTCTGGCTTTGGGGTACAGAAAGGTATTTATTGTTACCGTAGTAGCTCAGGTAGCTAAGCCGCCATTTATCAGTGAAGTCGTAGCTGAGATAGGCCTGGCCATCAATGTATGAAGGTTGGTAATCTCCCTGAACATCCAGAGAGGCAAGCAGGTATTGGCTGTTGCGGTAGCGTATCCCTGTTAAGAATTTCAGCCTTCCGTCTTTGGTTCTTCCTTCAAATTCTGCATTGGCACCCATCAGGCTCAGGGTGGTTTTCACCGCAAAGCTGTCAGGTATTTTATAGTGAATGTCCAGCACTGATGACAGTTTATCGCCAAACCTTGCTTCAAAGCCACCTGCTGAAAACTGCAGCGATTCCACCATATCGGTATTTATGATACTTAAACCTTCTTCCTGCCCTGAACGTATCAGTTGCGGGCGATAAACCTCTATATCATTTATATACACGAGATTTTCATCGTAGTTGCCGCCGCGAACGGAATACTGTGAGCTTAGTTCATTATTGGATGAAACCCCCGCCAGGGTTTTCAATATCCCTTCTATGCCTCCGGTTATATTGGGTATATCGTCAAAGCTATGGGGGTTCATCACTTCCATATAGCGTGTGTTTCTCCGGCTGCTATCGGATATGATGACATCTTTCAGCCCGAAATTTCCGACAAGGATAATTTTTCCCATATCGTACACCTGCCCCGGGCTTAGCGCCATCAGGTGTATTCTTTTCTGCTGCAGGCCCACATAATAAAACTGCACATGCAGTTCTTTGCCGGCTGGAACGGTAAGTGAGAATTTGCCATCACTTCTGGTGACATAGCTTTCCCTGCCCTCCTGCACCATAATTTTTATATCGCTTAACCCATCATGGAGGCTGTCTTCCACAATTCCCGTAATGGTAGCCCGGTCACCCGTTTCATTTTGGGCAGCAACGGTTTTGCAGCATAACACAAAAATTATCAGACAAATACAGGAAAATGAAAAGCGAGTAAATCCCAAAACGTGCAATCAATTATCAGTGGCTCAAGGCCTGTTCCGCCAAAGTTAACCAGATATGAGGGATTTTATTGTAAAGTCTTCAATAAACCGTAAAAACCCTATCTTTACCCCATGCGTCATGTTTTCATTGTCATATTGGCCGCATTCAGCCTGGCTTTGAAGCCGGATAAACCTGTGCAGCATACTGATGTAGAGAGCTATACAGGGCATAAAATTATTATCGGTACGGAAGGGGGTATCGTGGCTATGCGCAATGAAACCATTATCCTGCATACCGGGGAAATTTTCTATCATAACAACGTGGCGAAAGAGGAATACCGGTACCTGAAAACACTCAACAAAAAGGATCTGCGCCAGGTATTTTGCCTGGGCGAAAGCCTGAGCCTGCCCTGGGGAGGCTTCAGCCATCCGGGCAATATGAGCACGTTTCTGCAGGTGTACCATAACAAGAAATTAATCAGGAACTTTGTGTGGGGTGAGCCGGGAACCGATGTACCCGCTTCGCTTGACAAAGCATATTCAGGAATCATCAACATTATCAAATAAAACATTCACATGCGTATCTTTACAATTGCAGCCTTAAGCGGTTTATCCCTGATGGGGCTTAACAGCGCTGCCTACGCACAGGGCGCAGGAGCGCCTGATAAACAAGTATATGAGCTGTATAAGCTCGGCGATGTAGACGGGAGCAAAGCACCGATTCAGGCCAAGCCATATTTTATGGAACATCCTTCCGCCGGCAACGCGGCTACCGTGCCTGCTAAAACACTCTTCATCACCTCACCTATGCCTGCCGGTAAAAACATAGACCTGAGCACCGATAAAGGTGTGCAGGCTATGGCCTATGATTTCCTGAACAGTATTTCAGGGAGGCTGGGTATTGCCAATGTTTATCAGAGTTTTACGCCTGTATTTACACAAACGGATGAACTGGGTATGAGCCATGTGAAAATGCAGCAGATGTACAATGGAGTACCCGTGTTTGCTACCGAAACTTTTGTACACCTGAAACAGGGGCAGGATGGGATAGTGAATGGAAAATGCATTTCCAATGATCAGTTATCCATGATCAACGTTACCCCAACAATAGCTGATAATACTGCAGAAGCTACAGCACTGGCGCACATAAAAGGCGAAACCCGCTGGGAAAATTTAAGCGCCGATGCGCAAAGAATACTGCATTACACCACACCTGAAAAAGAGCTGGTGATATTCCAGGATTTTCATGATGCAAGCCGGATAAACCTGGCCTGGCATTTCACCATCCGCCCGAATGCCATTGAGCGCTGGGAGTACTTTGTGGATGCCCATACCGGCGATATTCTGTACCACTATGACAATACCTGCAGTGACGGTCCGGTAACAGGGCAAGGCACTGATGCACTGAACCTTACCCGTTCTTTGCAGCTGTACCAGGTAGGCAGTACCTATTATATGATCGATGCATCACGTTCCATGTTCAATTCCGGAGCTTCTTCATTTCCTAATGCACCAGCGGGTGCCATAAGAACCGTAGATGCCAGGAATACCGACATCAGCAACGTATATAATATCACCTCTACCACCAATTCATTCTGGCCTGATAATTCTTCTGTATCAGCGCATTACCAGGCAGGGATCTGCTACGACTACTATGAAAAAACATTTGGCCGCAAAGGCCTTGACGGCATGGGCGGCACCATGCTGAGCGTGGTGAATGTAACAGCAGGCGGCCAAAAAATGGACAACGCCTACTGGAACGGCCAGCTGATGGCATACGGTAATGGCAATGTTCTGTTCAGCAAGCCATTAGCCGCTGCGCTGGATGTGACAGGACATGAAATGACCCATGGCGTGGTGCAGAGCACGGCCAACTTAACTTACCAGGACCAGAGCGGCGCTATTAATGAATCGATGGCTGATGTATTCGGTGTACTGATTGACCGGAGCAACTGGACCATAGGGGAGAAAGTGGTGAATATAAGCTATTTCCCAAGTGGCGCGTTGCGCGACCTGGAAGATCCGCACAACGGCGGCTCCGGCCCGGGTTCATCCTCCTGGCAGCCTGCTAAAATGAGTGAATATGTGGTAACAACGGCAGACCACGGGGGTGTGCATGTAAACAGCGGTATCCCCAACTTTGCATTCTATAAAATAGCTACCGCAGTGAGCAAAGACACTGCAGAAAAAATATATTATCGCGCACTTACACTGTATCTTACACGTTCATCACAGTTCATTGACCTGAGGCTTTCTGTGGCACAGGCTGCGGCGGATCTGTATGGCCCTAAATCAAAAGAAGTGACAGTGGTAAACAATGCCTTCGATGCAGTGCAGATATACAATGGTACCGGTAATGACTTCCAGAAAAACCTGCCTCCAGTATATGGTTCAGATTTCCTGATGGTGCATGCCGCGCCATATAAAGACTCATCCCTGTATCTGGTAAAACCCAGCAAGCCAGGGGCCAATGACTATCATAATATTACGCAGCTGCAGGCGCTCAACCGCCCCAGCATTACTGATGATGGTCAGCGTGGATATTTCATCAACATGAATAACCAGATAACCAAACTGGCTGTGGATACGCTAAAATACCGGACTTCAACTATTAATTTCAGTGGTTTCAATTGGAACAATGTGGCCATATCAAAAGACAGCACCAAGCTGGCGCTGACCCGCATACCGAATGATACTTCGATCTATATTCTTGATATCAGGAATTTAAGCAATGTTCACTATGTGCGTTATCACTTGTTCAATCCTACCTACGCTTCAGGCATACAAACGGGCGGGCCGGTATATGCCAACACCCTGGAATGGGATCCTTCAGGCCAATATGTAATGTATGACAGCTATAACCAGATAGGCAGCGGAAGCACCAAGATCAATTACTGGGACGTAGGCTTCCTGAAGGCCTGGGATACAGCTAAAGCAAAAAATACTTTTGGCGACGGCACTATTACCAAGCTCTTTGCCAGCCTGCCACGGGGCATAGATATTACCAACCCTGCGTATTCCAAGAATTCACCGTACATAGTTACCTACGATTATTATGACGAAACGACCAAGTCTAACAAGATATATGCCAGCAATATAGAACATGGGTTCGACTCTGCTATTTTTGCCAATAACACTTTAGGCTATCCTACTTTTTCTAAAAATGACGATTACCTCGCCTTTACTTCCATTAATACCAAAGGCGATACCATTATAGCCGAAATACCACTGCATGCCAATAAAATGTCGGCCGCCGGATCAGCTTCTACACTGCTGGTAGGATACAAATGGCCGGTATGGTACACCCGTGGTTTGCGTTCAGGCATACAGGCGCTGTATAATACCATTGGCCCAAAAATCTGTGAGTTTTCACCTAACGCTTTCTACAGCACATCATTAGGCAAAGTAAAAACCTACAGCTGGAGCTTTGGCGCCAATTCCACGCCAAGTACTTCTACGGCTTCAGGACCTATAAATGTGGTATACAGCAAGCCTGGGAATGTGACTATTACGCTTACCGTGAAAGACAGCGCAGGGAAATCAAGTGTTTATACCACCAATGCCTTTGTATATGCCGGGCCTACGCTGAGCATTGCGGAAGGCACTGATCATGTGCTGACCGTGTCATCAACTTTAACAGCATCTAATATTCAATGGTATTTTAACGGTAAACCTATTTCAGGGGCCAATAGCAAAACCTATACACCGATAAACTCAGGTGACTATACTGTTTCTGCTACTGCCACTACAGGATGTTCAAACACTTCGCCGGCCTATCATTTTGTAAATGCCGGTATTGATGCACAGTACCCATTGGTTCAGGCAAATGTTTATCCTAATCCTTCTACTGGTCTTTTCAACCTGGAATTTGAAATGGGCAGCGCGCATGACCTGCATCTTAGCATTACCAATCTCCTGGGACAGGATATGTACCAGCATGTATACAGCAATTCCATAGGTCTGCATAATGAAACCCTGGATTTAACCCATTTGCCTGCAGGCATTTATGTGCTGAAGCTGAATGCCGGAAGCAGTGTATATACACAGCAGATAATGATCAGTAAGTAGTGTATTAAAAGTTACCGGGAATAAAAAATGAGTTATTCCATACAATGAAGGAAAGATTCTAACGTCTTACTATGTATGGAATAACTCAATAAATTTGCGATGTTCTTAACTGCGCCATAATTTACTCCCCGTATGCGTTCCACTATTTGGGATGATTTCAAAAGGTATGTGCTCCACAGCGGCAATTGGCTAAATAAACTGGTAGCTATAAATATTGCTGTCTTTGTCGTAACCGGACTTATCTGGGTGATGGACAGGCTTTTTGCAACCAACATCCTCCTGTTCGGTCAGATCGAAGAATTCCTTGGCTTCCCGTCAGTGGCTTTGAAAGCCCTGTACCATCCATGGACCATTATTACGTATCAGTTCATGCATGCCGGGTTGCTGCACCTGGTGTTCAATATGTTTATGTTCATCGTAGCAGGCCGCATTTTCAGAGAATTTCTGGGAGATAAAAAGCTGCTGAACCTGTATCTGATGGGTGGTATAGCCGGGGCGCTTATGTTTCTGCTGGCCATGAATATTTTTCCGCTGTTTAAGGCTGATACACCGTATATCATCGGCGCTTCTGCCAGCATTATGGCCATACTTACCGGGGCGGCAACGCTGGTGCCTAACTACACCATTTTTGTGGTGCTTATAGGCCCGATACGCCTGGTATATGTGATGCTTATTTTCTTTGTGCTTGACCTGCTGAGCCTGGCCGGAGGAAATGCCGGAGGTCATTTTTCACATGTGGGCGGGGCTTTGTTTGGGTATGTGTACATTAAAAGCCTGCAGAATGGCACCGACCTCGGCGGGTGGCTCACCAGCTTCTTTGCCTGGTGCCAAAACCTCTTTAAGCCCAAATCCAATATCCGCGTCAACTATCGCGGGCCGGAGCCGCCTAGGCCCAAACATCATGTATCTCAGGAAGAGGTAGATGCCATTCTGGATAAGATCGCTAAGTCGGGGTATGACAGCCTGACCCAGCGTGAAAAAGATATTCTTTTCAGGGCCAGTAAAGACAACTGATGCTATTTGCCCGCCTTTTTAAGTGGATCGTATTTCTAATTTTTGGCCTCAATCTCTTATGCCTTCTGGCAGCGCTTTGCGCCCCTTTTATCAATCCTAAATATTTCTGGCCGCCGGAATTGTTCGGATTGTTTTTCAGGATATTCATGCTGCTGCATATTTTCCTCACCCTGATTTTTATTATAGGCCGGGTGAAGCCGCTGATCTGGACCGGGATCATTGCCTTTTTGGTCTGCATTCCTTCTTTTTCCCATTCCATAGCCATGCATCCCTGGGCAGATACCGGTGATGAGCATAGCGGAATAACCATAATGACCTACAATGTAAATGATCTCAGCTACTTCAACTCGCCGCTTGTAATAAGTGAGGTGCTGCATACCGTGCGAAAAACGAAGCCGGATATTATTTGTCTGCAGGAGTATATGAACCCCGGAAAATCAGAGCCCTTTATTGACAAAATGAAGGCGCTCGGCTACACCCACTATTACGAATATATTACTGACAAGATAGGCGGACTAGGCGCGGTAGGCCAGGCCTTTTTCTCGAAAATTCCGCTGTATAATATTCAGCCGGTACCCTTTCACAATACGGCTAACGGGGCAGTATCAGCCGACTTTGTGAACGGGCAGGATACGCTGCGGTTGTTCAATGTCCATTTCCAATCGGTAACCCTGCGCCAGCACCAGCTGAAAATACCCACCTCATTACAGGATTTTGATTCACCACAAAAGGACTATTACCGGATGGTATTTGTAAAGCTGATGTGGGCAGTGCGTAAGCGCAGCTATCAGGCGCTTGAAGTAAAAGAGGCCGTTGAAAAATCGCCGCATAAAGTTATTGTCTGTGGTGATTTCAATGATTCACCCCTTTCCTTCACTTACCGGCAAATGACTGAAAAACTGGACGATAGTTTCCTGAAAACCAATTTTGGTATGGGCAGTACTTTTGGCGGGCCTATTCCTATACAGCGCATTGATTATATCCTCACAGATCCGGGGATACAAACCGGCCAAACCCATGTGATACATAATCCTGGTTCAGACCATTTTCCGGTAATGACAAAGGTTTGGGTGAGGTAAGTGAGATGAGGAAGTAATAAGATGGTGTGTCAGGAAACACACCATTGTGAGACTTGTCCCTGAACGCACAGCTCCGGTTTGTAGGACACAAACCGAAATAAATATTAAATCATTTTCGCTGCACCTTTTTCTTGAAAAAAAGGTGCCCAAAATTCAAGGCTGTACATAAAATAGCTAAAATCTTACCCCCGCGCCGCTAAACAAAAAAAGGCCGTTTTACAACCTCTCCACTAACTTTTAAAAGCCTGCATACGGCTTATGAATTCTGTCGCTTTCCCAACAGAATATTTTACGCCCCACCCTTCTTAAGATTTCTTAACGCTATTTTCTGTAAGGCCAGTCCGGCTTACGCATCACAATTCTGACTGAGGATCCTCAGCCCCCGGTTTGTGTCCTCACAAACCGGAATTCTTCTTACTTATTATAAACGAAAAAACCCGCGGTCTCATCTCCCACGGGTTTTTCACATCACCACACTCCAACCGCACTTATATCATTAAGCGTTTTCGCTTTTCATACCCTGGTCAGGATTAGTATTAGCCCCTGCCCTGTGGCGCTGCTCCCAGCTTCGGCATCTTTCGCGCCAGCGGTTTTTCATTTCCTCTTTTTCTTCCGCACTCATATTGCGCCAGCGGTTTTTCCAGTCGCGCCAGCCTTGTTTCCACTCAGCTTTCATTTCAGCCCGCTCTTCGCGACTCATATCATGCCAGTAGCTCCATGGGCTTTCGTTCATATCATTTGGCCCTGCGCCATAGCGGTAGTTATTGTGCCAGTTACGTTTCCAGCCCCTGCGGTCCCAGTGCCTGCCGGGCCCAAAGCCGCGGAATAGCAGCCTGGCCAGTATCAGCAGCCCTACGGCCTGCCAGAACGTGATCGTTAAATTTGTGTGGAAAATATTCGGGATCAGGTTATTCCATAGCATCTGCACGAACCATCCCAGGGCCATCGCGGCCAGCACGACCACGATAATTACCCCTATCACTTTCCCTACAATTCGCATCGGTCTCATCTTAGTATCTTATTTAATTGTTAGTTAATTTTTCAAAATTTCATCATACACGCTGCGCAACCTTTCCCGTAAAAAGAGAATAGCGTACCGCTTGCGGGAGATAAGCGTGTTTATCGGGTCGCCGGTTATTTCAGCGATCTCTTTAAAACTTTTGTCTTCCATTTCATGCCATACAAACACATCGCGCTGTGCTTTCGGCAATTCACTTAAAGCCATCTCCAGCTCTTCCCACACTACATTTTTAGTGAATTCATCGGTGCTCTCATCGTCAAGCAGCACATCCTCCAGCCCCAGGTACAGGTCGCTTCCTTCTTCATCTTCCGGCATGCGCACCCGCTGATCGTCAAGCGATACGGGTTTCTTTTTGCGGTACCAGTCGATGATCTTATTTCCGGCTACGGTAAACAGCCATGAAGCAGTGCGCTCTATACTGTCCACCATCGTCAGGTTTGAAACATACTGGTACAGAACATCCTGCAGAATGTCCTCGGCATCCGCCTCGTTAGCTACCCTCCTTTTGATAAAGTCAAACAACCGGCCGCGTTCCTTTTTCACGGTCTCCTTGATCACTTCTTCGCGGGCTGTGCTCATATTCAGTGGTATGGTTGCAGCGTCTTTCATCTATGGGGAATGACGGAAGACGTTTACAAATATTTTAAAAATGTTGGGAAAGTGGCGAATGCACTAAAATTTGGGCGGTTAATGACGCTTCACTTTCCATATCAATATCCATAAAAAAAAGCCGCCCCGGCATCCCGGAGCGGCTTTCTTACACATTATTAATTTAAGTGACCCTTTTTACTTAGTTCTTCACCAGCTTTATGATGGCTGTTTTACCCGACTCGTTTTCAAGTAGGTGTACAATATATATGCCAGTTTGCAGGCCAGCCACGTTTAGAGGCGTATTCATTTCACGACTGGTACCAGAATACAGCATCTGCCCTTGCAGATTGCAAACTGAAATGGTTTTCAAGCCTTCTGAAGCGGTAGTAATTGTAAAAATATCATTGGCAGGATTAGGATAAGCCACGGCCTCCAGACCGTTGGCCGCAATATCTATACCTGATCCTCCTCCGGTTTTCAGCGGTGCGGTATCGGTGTCGCCCTCTACCGTCAGGTTGTCAAACCTGTTATTGCCGCTGCTGCCGGACGTATTTGTTTTGAACTTGATGCGGAAGATGAAAAATGGATTGCTGTTTACCATCGTATCCGCATTCAGGTTTACATCAATAATATTCCAGGTAGCGTTTGACACCGAATCGCCAGGAATTGAAAGGCCTGAAGTAGCCCAGTTTTTGCCGCCATCGGTGCTATAATCAAATACCTGCTTGCCCTCGCCTGAGGCCGTACTTGACTTTTCAAGTTCATAGCGGATATGAATATTCTTATAGTGGTTGGTAGGCAGGTTAAAGCGAAGCTCCATACTGTCGCTTGGGTTACGTACACGCAGCGCATTGTTAGTTCCTGTGGTTTGGAAGCGTTGTGCCCCACGGGCATTCATGGTATCACCGGCAACGCCGTCCCAATAGGTTGCATATTTAGCTGAAACTGCATAAGATGGAACATAAGCCACCGTGGCCTTGGTAGAATCTATGCTTGACCAGTTGGCATGAAATGGTACGATAAGACTTGGGCTGCCTGCTGCAGTAAGGCCGGTAAAGTTATTGAAATGCCAATAGTGAATAAGTTTTTGTCCCTTTGGTGGGGGCGGAGGCGTAATTGCTTTTATCGTATCACCCTCTACGCTCAGGTTATCGATCCTGTTATTGCCATTACTGGCTGAGTTTGGCGGACGGAACTTGATACGGAATAGGAAGCCATTGGCATTATTATTCACCAGCGTATCAGTGGCCAGGCTTACGCTTACCAGGTGAAAAACAACATCGGCAGAATCTGAGGTTTTTGAGAGACCTGTTGTTTTCCAGGAGTTTCCGCCATCGGTGCTATAGTCGAATGTTTCCCTACCCTGGCCTGAGCCTGTTCTTTCCAGTCCGTACCGGATAGTGATATTTTTGTAGTGTGTGGTAGGTACTTGTATCAGCGCTTCCATACTGTCGCTGGGGTTGCGGAAACGAAGTTCAAAATTGCCCGTGGCCGTGCCCGTTTTGCTGCCATTTTTTGCATTGAAGGTATCCGATGCTTCGCCGGCTACTACATCCCAATACGTCTGGTACTTGCTTGAAACTTTATAGGAAGGTATATAGCTTAGCGTGGCTTTATTCGTATCAATTGTCGACCAATTGGCTTTCAACGGCAGAATAAGTGAAGGGCTGCCGGGCCCTGACTGGCCTTTGAAATTATCGAAATTCCAGTAATGAATAAGTTTTTGCTGTGCACTCGCAACAAAAGTCATCGCGCAAAATATGAGACATATATATGCCCATATGCCCAAAGCATGTTTGTGTTTTTTCATGTTTCTACAGACTAGGTTTATTTGGCGCAAAATTAGAAGCGCTAAAAAAACGTCTGTGTTAACTTTCCTTTACTAAAACATTAATCGGAAATTCCTACAACGGCTTGAACTGCTGGAAATTCTGCTTGCAGTCAAAACAATAGTGCACTGATCGGCACAGCGTAGGGCCAAACGGGGATTGCAGGGTGGTATTATGGCTGCCGCAACGTGGGCAGGCTGCATCTTTCAGGGTCTCGGGATCAAACTCACCCGTATATTTTTTGGGCGGGGTCAATTCAAAGTTTTTCAGGGCCTCACGGCCTTTTTCGCTGATGAGATTGCTGCTCCATTGCCGCTCAAAATCCACTTTCACCTCTACGGCATAGTCAGGCCAGGTTTCATGTATCTTATCGCTTATGTTCTTCTGCATCACATGTATAGCAGGGCAGCCTGAAAATGTGGGGGTCATAAAAACCGTAATGAAAGCATCTTTTACCTGTATCTCAGGAATTATGCCCAGATCTATTACCGACAGCATGGGTATTTCAGGATCCATCACCTGATCAAGCGCTTCCCGGATGTCTGCTGCTGTTGCTGTGGCCTGATGTGTTTCAGTTTTTATCATTTCCCTGCGAAATTGGCTAATTTTGGACTGTTATTTGCACCCTTAACAAAACATATTTTCGATAAGTTTGCGAATATTAAGATAATATGTCCTTGCACCGGGGCATGCATATTATTGTAGATGACAAGGGCCACACATTTTTCTAAAATACAAACAGGGTTCGACCCTGAAATGTTAGCGCCTCTGAATAAAGAAATTCAGGAGATCAGGGATTTTATTGCCTATTATGAAGTAGAGCCGCCCCTGGTGAAAAGATATGCCCGGAGAGTGCTGCTGGATGAGCTGGAATTGCTCGGCAGCCATTACAATTTGGAAAAGCTGAAGATCGATATTGAAAACCTTGTCTATGACAACAAGGATCCGGAAAATGATACGGAGCAGCTTACCATAAACCTGGCCGGAATACTAAAAAGCCTGAACAATGCCCGGGAAGATGTGAGCCTGGCCTGGCTGCATAAAATACAGGTAGCGCTGCACCAGCAAATGCTGCACCAATCAGCCGGGGCAGGGCTGAGGATGGAGACCAACAGCCTGTTTGGCGGTGGCGCCGAGCATGAAGATACCCTGGAAAAGGATGCGCGGGAGTGGCTGGACGAAACCCTGAAAATGAGCCATGCCAAGGATATACCTGCACCTTTGCGCGCCTGGCTTTTTTACTACTATTTCAATGTGTTGAAGCCTTTTGAAAGCAATAATGAGTTGCTTTCCTACATATCATCCAAGAAAATACTGAGCAGCAGCAACTATGATTTCTTCAATGCGCTGAACCTGGAGAAATATGTATTTATGGATAAGGAAGTGGTGGCTGCATTTGGCAGGCTCATGCTTGTCGAAGATTTTCATCAGCGACTGCATGCTGATTTAACTGAATACATACATGCTTGCATGGAAGGATTTTTAAATGCCATAAAGCAAATAAAAGAAGCCGTGATGCAGGTGGTGCGGGAGCAGATGGACTATACATCTCTTACACCCAGACAGAAGAACAGCCTGAATTTCTGGCTGGAGAAAGGCTTCTTTATGCATAAGGATAAGCTTGATGAACTTACACCCCGGCAGCATGAAATAATGCTGCTGATAGCCAAATACGGAAGCCTGAGCAATAAAGACCTGGTACCTGTATTTATGGTGGACCGCAAAACCATACAGCGCGATTTCAACACCCTTTTTGATCTGAAACTGCTTGACCAGCGCGGCGGTGGCAGGGCATTGAAATACTATCTGAACCTGCGGGTGGAGTTATAAGGTCTACTTCCCGCAATACTTTTTAATAGCTTCTTTGGCCGCTTCTACCCCTAATTCGGCTGCTTTGTGCCAGTCTGGGCAGGCTTTGGCGGTTTCACCCATTTGGGTAAGTACAAAGGCACGGTTGGCATAGGCTTCCCCCTTATCCGGGATAAGGTCCACTACGGCCGAGTAATCTTTAAGCGCCAGCTTCGGGTGCTTCATTTTAAAATTAGCCTCAGCCCTTCCATTCAGTGCCCCAATATTCTTTTTATCGTTTTGCAATATGGAATTGAAGTCATTCCGTGCCAGACTGTCCTGACCCAGCTTCAATCGTGCCTGCCCGCGCCAAAACCATGCTTCATTGCTCTTTTTTATTTTCAATGAGGCCGTAATATCAGGAATAGCAGCTTTATAATTGCCTGATTCACATTTCACAATACCGCGAAGCAATAGCAGGTCGGCATTCTTTGGCTGCATTTTATATCCTATATTCAGGTCTTCCAGGGCTTGTTTATACTTCTTCAGCTTTCTGCGTACTGCTCCGCGTTGCAGGCGGGCCTGAAAATTTTTAGGATTGTACCGTATACCATTGGTGAAATCAGGTTCAGCATCCACGTACCGGTTCATTGACATATAGGCATTGCCACGGCTGATATACATATTCGAGCGGTTTGTGGAATCCAGGCTTTTATTCAGGCCTATTGCGTAGTCCTTCATAGCGGCATCTACCTGGCGCATTTGCATGTACATATAGGCCTGATTCATATAAGCCAGTACCAGGGTGCTGTCCAGGCTTAGCGCTGTATCATAATCTTTTGTGGCATGGATATAATCGGTTAAAAAAGATTCGGCATTGGCCCGGTTGTACCAGAAAACCCCCAGTTTCAAACCGGTTTTCATTTGCAGTGTGTACAGGTTTGTCGCACCATTATAATCACCCGCCAACATTCTGTTTTCGGCCGAATCACCCAGTCTTTTTGCTGTTGCTGTATCCGCTGGGCTTTGGGCTTTTACCTGCGATTGAAAAGCCAAAACCATGCATAAACAAAAAATATATCGTAGAAAATGTCTCATTACCCGCTCGTTTTTTGGTTCCTAAATTATTGAAAAGTTCAATGAGTGAACACGTTTGCAAAAATCATGCAGCTTATGGCCAGGCTGTCAATGGTTGTCCAAGCATCTTAAATACCAAAAATATAAGCAGTTCTAAAAGCAGCGGAAACATAAGAATGTATAACCAGTTAAATGACTTTTTTTCGTCTATAAATAGTTTCTGCGGCAGTCCTCCATACAGCGCCCCGCCCAGATTATTTCTTTTTGCCCCGGTAACTGAGGCGAGAACATTATTATTTCCCTGTGCACGCAGCAGGCCCAGAAATGCAAAAACCAGGGCCTCTTTATAAGCCACTATATTTTTCTCAGGTACAACCACTTTCATCTTGCACTTATTTTCAATTTTAGAGATGAGATAGTCATTCAGCGCCCCGCCACCTGTTACCAGTATATTGCCGTTTAGTATAGATGTAGCGTTTGACATTTGTATCGCAATATGCTCACATACGGTAGCCAGCTTATCTGCAGTGGTCATTTCATGCATTTGCAGAACAGGCTTCAGTTCTGCCAGCATGGTTTCTTTATCCAGTGATTTTGGTGGCGATTTCTGGAGGTAAGCCCAATTATTTAAACCATCTAATAAAGCGGCATTCACTTTTCCGGTACTTGCCAGCCGGCCCCCTTTGTCATATTCCAATCCCTTTTCCTGGGCCAACATGTTCAAAATCAGGTTGCAGCCACATATATCATATGCCATGCGATTACTTCCCTGCGCATAGCTGATGTTCGCAATTCCTCCCAGGTTCAGGCATGCTGTATATGAGCCGAATAACAAGGAATCCCCAACAGGAACCAGTGGAGCACCTTGTCCGCCCAGGCTTACATCCACACTTCTGAAATCGCAAACCGTACCAATTCCTGTCTCTGCATGAATAGCTGCACCATGCCCCAACTGAAAACTTATTTGCCGGGCCGGATCATGAAATATCGTATGTCCGTGTGAAGCGATCAGATCAGCCTGGAAACCATGCAAGCGAAGAAAGGCTTTTACCTGTTCACCAATATATTGCCCATAGGCTTTATCCAATGCTATTAATTCTGCGCCACTCAGGGTATGTGCCGTACCAAGTTTTTGCTTCCATTCCGCATCATATTCAAAGCATTCGGCTGAAGCTATTTTATAAGCCCATTCGGTTTTTTCTTTATCAGTATACCAGAATTCGCATGCTGCTATATCCAGCCCATCCAGTGAGGTGCCCGACATGATACCGATAACATTATAGACCGTTTTCATTTTACGTAGCTCGAAGGTATGATTTTTGCAGATGTTGGCACTTCACTATATATACCATGCAAGCGCGATAGCCAACTTTAACTTTCTGTTGACAAATGCCAGACCTTAAAGCCGTAATTTTGCAGATTAATGTACACAATATACTGCCAGGGATTGCGTCATTGTATATGATCATAAAAAAACAAAGCCTGAATGGAGCCTGTTAAGAGCTTCATGCCAATAAATCATGACTAAGAAATTTCTGATTTTCCTTTTATTCGTCTCTTCATTTGCCGGTCAGGCCTTTGCACAAAAAAACTATACCCTCAGCGGGTCTGTAAAGGATAAAGAAACCGGTGAGGATCTTATTGGCGTAAGTGTTGTCGCCGTGGGTGTAGGCAAGGGCACTACATCAAACGAATATGGTTTCTATTCGCTTACGCTGCCAGAAGGCTCATACACCATACGCTTTGCCTACCTGGGGTATAAGACCATAGATGAGAAAATAAACCTGAAAACCAACACCAAGATCGACTATAAGCTGGAAAACACCTCTCAAATGAAAGAGGTGGAGATAAATGCGGACGGACCCAGGGCGCAGCTTGATAAGTCGCAGATGAGTAAAATAGACCTGAGCATGGACCAGGTGAAAAAGCTGCCTGTATTGTTTGGTGAGGTGGATGTATTAAAAACTTTACAGTTGCTCCCGGGCGTACAAAGCGGCTCAGAAGGCAGTACCGGCTTTTTTGTTCGTGGCGGTGCGCAGGATCAAAATCTTATCATTCTGGATGATGCCATTGTATACAATGCTTCGCATCTGTTTGGGTTTTTCAGTGTATTCAATTCTGACGCCATAAAAAATGTAGAGCTGTATAAAGGTGACTTCCCGGCCAAATACGGCGGGCGCCTTTCTTCAGTAGTGGATATTACTTTGAAAGACGGGAACAAAGAAAAATTCTCAGGCGAAGGTGGTATCGGACTCATTGCCTCCCGGCTAACCCTTGAAGGTCCGCTGGTGAAAGATAAAGGGTCTTTTATTATCTCAGGCCGCAGAACTTATGTGGATATCTTCACCAATCTGCTGAATGACAGGAATAAAGACAATCCGAACTGGACCATCATTCCTGCCTATTTCTTTTATGATCTGAATGCCAAGCTGAACTATCAACTTGGCCCCAGTGATCGAGTATATGCCAGCGGCTACTTTGGCCGTGATGTATTCAGTTTCACCCGGGGCAATTTTGGTTTGGGTTTCAACTGGGGCAATGCCACAGGAACTGCACGGTGGAACCATGTGTATTCACCCAAATTATTTGAAAACTCAACGGCCACATTTACTGATTATCAGTATGCTATCACCAGTACCAGCAACCTTATCAAGTTCACCCTGGGTTCTCATATTCAGGACTGGGCAGTAAAAACGGATTTTGATTATGTTGCTTCCAGCAATCACTATATCAGGTTCGGGGCCTCCGAGGTGTATCATACTTTTGATATATCCAGGTTTCAGCTCGTGAATAGTGAAAATACCATGAGTACCAACCTGGGTAATACGCTGTATGGCCATGAGCTGGGTGTATATGTGAGTGACGACTGTGACATAACCTCAAAACTGAAACTGAATTACGGCCTTCGCTGGAGCGGGTTTGTTTCTAAAGATGCTATTTACAATGCCCCGGAACCTCGCATTGCCGCCCGGTTGAAACTTACGGATAACGTATCGCTAAAAGCCAGCTATACCCATATGAATCAGTATGATCACCTGGTATCAAACTCGGGCTCTACGCTGCCTACAGATATATGGTACCCCAGCACAAAAACGGTAGCGCCTATGAAATGCGACCAGGGTGCTCTGGGAGTTACCGCATTGGTCTTCGGTGATAAGTTCCTGATCACAGATGAAGTGTATTATAAACACTATGACAACCTGGTTGATTATAAAAACGGCGCGCAGCTTTTTCTGAATAATAATCTGGATACCAACTTTGTATATGGGCAGGGCTGGAGCTACGGCAACGAGATTTTTATACAGAAGCAGATCGGACGTTTTACAGGATGGATTGCCTATACCCTGGCATGGACACAGGTACAATACAAAGGAAATACTCCTGCAACAACGATCAATAATGGCGACGTATTCTTTGCCAAATATGATCAGCGGCATAATATAAGCCTGGTAGCCAGCTTTGATATCACAGAAAGGCTGACCGTTTCTGCGACATTTGTATATACCACAGGAGCAAATACTTCGCTGCCTACCAGCTATTCGTTAATTCAGGATATCAATGGTTCCAACCCATATATCAATACCTCTGAAGATGTACGAAATAACGTTCGGGTTCCTGATTACAACCGGCTTGACCTTTCGGTAGTTTGGAAATTTAAAACCAAAAAGACCTGGAAATCCGATCTTACCCTGAGTGTATATAATGTATATAACCGGTTGAACCCTTTTATTATATACATTGATATTCCGGATACCAAAGCGGGGGGATCATTATTAAATGTACCGCAGGGGGTTACCATTCAGCAGATCTCTTTATTCCCCATTATTCCATCACTCACATATAACTTTAAGTTCTAAGGCACAATGAGATATATCGTATTTTTATCCTTTATTATCATCGCTTTAGGCCTGGGTTCTTGTCTGCAAAAGAAGGTGGATATTCAGCTCCCTCCTTTTAAAAGTCAATTGGTTGTGGAAGGATACCTGGAAAAGAATAAACCCGTACAAATAGCGGTTTCACAAACCAGCAATTTCTTTGGCACACCTGACCTGAGTGCTATATTCCTGAAAAAAGCCATCGTTGTTCTCAGTTATGAAAATGTAGTAGACACATTGATTTTCAACCCGATACCAGATCTGAAACATGCCAAATGGTTCAATTACTATTTAAAAAATTCTGACTCCATTCCCCTGAAAGATAATGTCACTTATCATCTTTTGGTGCAGGATTCCACGGGTCGGGTGGTGACGGCAGAAACCACATGGCATAATGCCACAGAAATTGATTCGGTAAAAGAAACCTATGCCCGGGTAAATGCAACGCGTACAGACACTTCTATGAAAGTGTATTTCAAGGATAATGCGGCAACTGTTGATTATTACCGATTCAGGGCCGTGAATCACACACGGAATGATTCAGTTCGTGTGGATGCCTTCTTCCCGGATAACCTGTTTAACGGACAAACTTTCTCACTTACTACCGGCAGAAGATTTCATAAAGGGGATACTTGTGATATCACTTTGTTTCATATTGATAGTGACTACTATACCTTTCTGAATACCTCCCGGAATGCGGATAATGCGAATGGGAATCCATTTGCTTCTCCGGCAACAATCATTTCCAATATCAAAGGCGGAACAGGCATATTTACAGCGATGCCCGAGAGTAACAGACGGGTCGTATTCAAATAACACAAACCCATGCAGGCCCCGCCGGTTTCACTTATTGATGCAAATGGCAGGCTTACCGCCCAGACAATTAGCTTTTTATCGGAGCATGCCGGTTTTGATGTCAATAACCTGCAACAAACACGGTACCGCCAGATACCTTTTCGCCGGCACGCCATTACGCTTTACAAATATGTGTTCTTTGATGAGAAGTGCTTTAAAAAGAGTGAATTAGAATGGCTGATTCTTATTGCCCATGAGCAGTTTCACAGGAATGAGATAGGGAATAACTTTTTTGGAGCCATAGGTTGGTATTCAGGGTATTTGTTTGGATTTATGAAAGCCGGATTCAGCTATATGAAGAATCCGTATGAGGTGAGAGCATATGCGTTTGAAAAGGAGTTTGGGGAACGGATAAAAGCTGCAGGGTCAGAATTCTTTTATTAGTATTTCCTCCACCAGCGCTTTGAGACCGGGAATCTCATTCTGAATAATTTCCCATACTTTTTCAAGCTTTACCAGAAAGTACACATGTGTAATAAAGTTTCGGAATGCCCTTACTTTATACCAGGGGTATTCATATTTTTCAAGAATGCTTTCATCGACATGAATAATGGCTTCACCTATGATACTAAAGTTATAAAGGATGGCCCTATTCGCCATATGGTTTGCAATAAAACTAAGTTCATCCAATCCTTCTGAAAATTCAATAATACCATTGATGGCTTCTAAAATGTGGGTGAGTCTTTTATAACTCTCATCATTTATTCCTTTTTGCATAGATCAACTTTAAATCATCCTTAGCTTTTTCAAGTACATCAGGATCAAAACTATCCAAAAAACCAATATCAACTTTTCTTTTTGTGGCCAACTCGGCCTGGTGTTGAATTTCAAAAAGATCGAACAGGCTAAGCCCGTTTTCTGCCTCTATAGCCATATCTATATCACTGCCTGGCTTGTCATCTCCTCGTGAAAAGGAGCCAAATATCCACGCCTTTTTTACGAGTGGGTACCTGCAAACCACTGCTTTCAATTTTTTAATCAGATCACTGTGGTTTACTAATTTAAAACGCCTGTATTCTTCCCTTCTTTCTGCCAGCTGCATGGCTTCCAGGCCCATTTCCTCATCCCCGATTTCATAAAGGATCTGATCCGCCAGATAAGCCACAGTAAGCTTCCTTTCGTCAGTATTAAAGTACTTTGCCAGTTTGGGAACAAGGTCTCTTTTAGCCCTTCTCTTGCCATGCTCTATCTTACTTAATATAGCAGAATCTATTCCCAAAAAAGCAGCTACTTCACGAATCGGTTGCTTCGCTTCTTTGCGCTTCCGTTTTATCAGCTCCCCAAAGCTTTCTATTTTTTCATTGCTTTTTGACATTTTTTGTCATGACATATTTTGTCAAAAATACGAATTTTATTATGAACCTAACACAGTTAAAGAAAACATTCTCTTAACACTAAGTCAACATTCAATTTACATCATGCCGGTAGCTTTGAAAAACTATTATCCGTTTGAGACCACGCTACAAAACGGTCGTTGTATCCGACCTTCACCTCGGCATAAAAAGCTCTAAGGCCAAAGAGGTTGTCCGCTTTATTAAAAACCATCCGGCTGAAAAGATCATCCTTAATGGGGACATTATTGATGGCTGGCAACTGAGAAAATCAGGCTCCTGGAAAAAGAAGCACACGCGCTTCTTTAAGCTGCTGCTAAAAATGCTTTCCAATTCAGAAACCCAGGTCATTTATCTCCGAGGCAATCATGATGATTTCCTCGATGAGATTCTTCCTTTAGAGATCGGTAATTTCTCTATCCGCAGGGATTATATCCATGAGTCATTTGGCAAGCGGTATTATGTGGTGCATGGGGATATTTTCGACTCTATAACTACCAAGCTAAAATGGCTGGCCAAGCTGGGCGATGTGGGTTATACTTTTTTGCTTTGGCTCAACCGATTTTATAATAACTACCGTACCCGCCGCGGACTGCCCTATTACTCACTTAGTCAGCAGATTAAATTGAAAGTAAAATCGGCAGTATCCTTTATTTCCGATTTTGAAAATGAGCTGGCAGAAGTAGCCAGAATTAAGAAATGCGACGGGGTAATAACCGGCCACATTCATCAGCCCGCTAACAAGATGATAGATGGAATCCATTATCTGAATTCGGGCGATTGGGTAGAGTCTTTAACAGCATTAATTGAAACCTTTAACGGGGAATGGGAAATTGTATATTTCGATGCCTGGGAAAAAGAACGGCGCAGCCAAAACATCCTGGAGGTTTTACCCGTTAATAGCGATATTAATATGAAATTGCGGGCCATTGGCTGAGAAAAAAATGACAGGAAAAAAAGTTGTTTTCACAGTGCAGGGCGAGGGCCGCGGCCATCTTACGCAGGCCATCACCGTTCAGAATATTTTATTGAAAGCCGGCTATGAAATTGCCTGCGTTATGGTAGGAACCAGTGGTGTGCGAAAGCTGCCGGGCTTTTTTTACCAGCGCATACAGGCGCCTATCTTAAAATTCGAGAGCCCTAATTTTGTACGTGACTCCAAGAGAAAATCGGTAAAGCTGGGGCCAAGTATCTTATTCAACCTGAAGCTACTGCCTAAGTATTTTCAGAATATGCGGCATGTTGACCGGACGCTTAAGGAGATAAAGCCCGACCTGGTCATCAATTTCTATGATCCGCTTATCGGTATGTATTTCGGGATATTCAATCCGGGTATAAGACTGGTTTGTATTGCGCATCAATATGTGTACCATCACCCTGATTTTCAGTTTCCTGAAAAAGCATTTTTCTTCAAGAAGATCGGGCTGAAGATGTTCACCAGGCTAACGAATTTCCGGGCCGACAAAAAATTGGCATTGTCATTATATCCGATGGTGGACTATCCTAAAAATGACGTGTATATTATCCCACCCCTGCTGAGGCAGGCTGTATATGAGGCAAATGTGAAACAAGGCGATTATATCCTGGTGTACCTGCTGAACCAGGGCTATATGGAAGAGATCATAGACTGGCATAATAAATACCCGGATGTGACGCTGCATTGTTTCACTGATAAAGAAGGCATTGAAGGCGAATGGAAGTATGATGATACCCTTACATTTCATCAGATAAATGACCAGAAATTCCTGGATCTGATGGCACAGTGCAAGGCATTTTCATGCACTTCCGGTTTTGAATCAGTATGCGAGGCCCTGTACTTTGGCAAACCAGTTCTGATGGTACCTGTAGAAGGCCAGTTTGAGCAATATAGCAATGCCCTGGATGCGTCTAAAATAGGTGCAGGTATATATGACCGGCATTTCAATCTTAATCAATTGCTGGAATACCTGCCCAAGCATAAAACCGACCCCCAAGTGTTCCGCAACTGGGCCTCCGGCACGGCTGATCTGCTGATCCAGCATTTGGAAAGCATTAATTAATCAACACTTTTTGGCAGATAAATCGCTATTTTCGCCCGTTTAAATGAACAGCGCGAAGAAAATCCTTTTTGTTGTCAATCCTATTTCAGGCGGTAATTCCCGGAAAACAGGGAACATTTTGGCTTTGATAAAAGAGCTGATGCCTGCTGACAGCAACTACGAAATAAAAATCTGGGAAAAGCCCGATGAAGGGCCTGCGATTCAGAACCTTATTACCAGTGGTAAATACGACATGGTAGCTGTAGCCGGTGGTGACGGTACCATTAACCTGGTTGCTCAGGCAGCTGTGAAAGCAGGCATTACTATGGCTATTATTCCAAAAGGCTCCGGCAACGGACTGGCGCGCCATTTAAATATACCGCTGGATACAGCAAAGGCAATCAGGAACATATATGAAGGCAGGGAAGTAACCATTGATACCGGAAAAGTAAACGGACATCTGTTTCTCTGTACTTCAGGAGCCGGATTTGATGCGCTGATCGGGGATCTGTTTGCAAACAGCAAAACCCGTGGTTTGGTAACCTATGCTAAGATAAGCCTGCAGCAATTGCTGGCCTACAAGCCCCGCGAATACACCATCAATTTTGACGGTAAAATGCTGAAAACAAAGGCATTTATCATTGCTTTTGCCAACGTGAACCAGTATGGAAATAACACCTATATCGCGCCACAAGCCAATGTTGAGGATGGATACCTGGATATCTGCATTATAAAACCCTATAAGTTCTATCAACTACCTGGCTTAGCTATTAGAATTTTCAATAAAACGCTCACGGGATCAAAGCTTTATGAATACCATAAAGCTAAAAAAATACAACTGAAACTAGCCAGGGCTGAAGCGGTACACTATGATGGTGAGCCGGTAAATTTTGGCGATACCCTGGATATAGAGGTACAACCTGCAAGTTTGAAAATTATTGCAGGGAAGGAGTACAAGGCTTAATCCGGCGTAACAACCTTAAACTTAGGGCCTGGAGGGTCGGCTGAAACTCCTTTATCCTTAGGCGGTTGGCTGGGGATATTGATCTCCGCAGGGCGCTTTTGCATCCATTCTTCATTGAAGGATTTTCCAGAAAATTTCATCCCGGATCGGCGTTTGCCCCAGGTACTGCCAAATACCGTAGAAAATGCCAGGTTCTTTAGGTTGGCATTGCCGCGATTCATTGTCTTGCGGTTCACCATAGCCTTTTCCCAGAAATACCACACAAGATTTTCTGAACGGCCCGGGAGGCCTTCTGCCACATATTTCTGCCGGTTGTAGAGCAGGTATTTATGCAGATCTATATTTACAGGGCATACTTCGGTGCAATTGCCGCAAAGCGATGAAGCATAGCTGAGATGCCCGTAATTTTTAAAGCCATTATAAAATGGTGTGATAACAGCCCCAATCGGGCCACTGTAGGTTTTGGCATAGGTATGCCCGCCAATGTTTTTATACACCGGGCAAGCATTCAGGCAAGAGCCACACCGAATGCAGCTGAGCGCCTCGCGCTGAGGCACTTGTTCCAGCAGATCGCTGCGTCCGTTATCCAGCAGCACCACGTACATTTCATCAGGTCCGTCCTGCTCATTGCGTTTACGCGGGCCGGTGTACACAGAATTGTAGTTGCATATTTTTTGCCCTGTACCATAGGTTGATAGCAGAGGCAGGAACAGACTTAGATCGTTAACTGATGGTAATATTTTTTCAATGCCCGTGATAACAATATGCACTTTAGGGAAGGCCGTACTCAATCGCGCATTTCCTTCATTTTCCAGTACATGCACACCGCCAATATCAGCCAGCAGGAAGTTAGCTCCGGTTATCCCAGCACCTGCTTCCACATATTTCTGGCGCAGCACTTCGCGGGCTTTCTGGGTCAGCTGCTCAGGGGTAAAATCAATAGGTGTCCCCAGCTTCTCATGAAACAGCCTGGCAATGTCTTCTTTCGACTTATGCATGGCCGGAGTTACAATGTGATAAGGAGGTTCACCATCAAGCTGCTGGATATATTCTCCCAGGTCCGTTTCTATGCTTTGTATGCCGTTCGTTGTCAGGAAATCATTGAGCTTTACCTCTTCTGTCACCATTGATTTTGATTTCACGATGCTCTTCACATGGTGCTTTTTCAAAATCGCCAGGATTTCCGTCTGGGCTTCAGCGGCATCCTGCGCCCAGATGATCTTGCCGCCATTCTTTTTAAAATTGGCTTCCCACTCTATCAGGTATCTGTCCAGGTTCTCTACTACCTTCCGTTTGATAAAAGCGGCCCGGCTACGCGCAAGTTCCAGGTTTTCAAATTGTTCCTTGCCCTCAATTACCTTCGTCTTATACTTGCCGATATTGAAATTTATCCGTTTCCGGTGTTCCAGGTCAAAGGCCTTTTTCTCGGCTTGCTGTTTGAATATGGAAGCAGGAGTGGACAATTACCAGGATTATTTGATTAAAGGATTATATGATTTCAGAAAGGTAATTATATTTTGTCTATTCGGCGCTGGTGGCGGCCTCCTTCAAATTCGGCGCCCATAAAGGCATTGATAATATCTTTGGCCTCATTTTCATGCAGAAATCGGGCAGGCAGGCAGAGCACATTGGCATTATTATGCTGGCGGGCCAGGGACGCGATCTCAGGTTTCCAGGCAAGGGCAGCGCGTATTTCTTTATGCTTATTGGCGGTGATACATACGCCATTGCCTGAACCACACATCAATATCCCCAGGTCCTCGCCCGGATTTTTGGCTACTTCAGTAGCCAGGGCATGTGCAAAATCAGGATAGTCAACCGATTCATCTGAATGTGAACCAAGGTCTTCCACTTCATACCCTATTTCTCGCAGCCAGGGTTTCAGCACGGCCTTCATTTGGTATGCCGCATGGTCATTCGCCAGTATTATCTTCATCTCTTTTCTCTTTGGTGTACAAATATAGTTGAAGGAAATGTTGAATTGCGAATGTTGAATTGTGAATTGTGAATCTGTTTTTGCAATGGCTTCAAAGTGGTAAACTTAACCATGCAATGCTGTCAGTTTCAATTTTAATTCCCGGTGCCACCCTTTTTTATCACATCTAATGTCTCCTCCGCTATCACCCTGAAATCGAAATCTTTAACGAACTCGCCAGCTTGTTTTACCAGGTTGTTTCGCAGTGTGTTATCATCCAACATACGTTCTACCTGGGCCGCAATTTTTTCCGGATCTTTCACCGGGGCCAGAAGACCTGTTTTTTCATGCAACACTATTTCCGGTATACCGCCCGCTGCTGTAGCCACTACGGGAACATGGCGGGCAAAAGTATCCAGAATGCTACCACCAAGCCCTTCCGTTTCACTGGTTATTAGAAACACATCAAATCCCCATATCAGGTCTTTGGCATCTTTTCTAAACCCGGTCATTGTCACCACATCTTCTACCTCTTTAGCTTTTACATAGGCTTCTATATCTGTACGTTGTGGCCCCTCTCCTATCATTAAAAACCGGAGCTCCGGGCGTTTCATTTTTAGAATAGCCACGGTATCCAAAAATGTAAAATAGTCTTTGTGCGGGGCCAGGGCAGCTACATTGGCTATGATTCTGCAATCATCAGGCAAATTGAACATTGCCCTCAGGTCTGGTTTGGATTCAGGTGGTGTTAGCTGCGTTTCAATGCCATCATACACCAGCTTTAGCAGTGATTTATTTACAATACTGCGGCCTGTAATTTCCATTACTGCTTTTGAGTCGCATATGATAGCCTTTATTGCCGGGTGGTTATATTTCTTCCGGCTAAACCAGGTTTTGCCTACGGGAAAATCTACCCGCCGGCTTACAATCAATGGTGTTTTATTACCCAATAGCGTAGCTACATACGCCATGGTATGTGCCTTGGAATCATTGGTATAGATAAAATCTATTTTATAATTCCTACATATCCGTTTTATTAGCAACCCATTAGCCAGCATATCCATTATCCCGGTCTTTACCCCGAAGCTGACATATTCCCGCTCTAAACAAAGATCGTGTACTGCGCCACCTTCAGCGCAAATAAAATACTGGTTCACACCATATTTTTCAAACTCTTCAGCCAGGTAGGCCAACTGCTGCTCGCCGCCGCGCCAGGACTGTGGGGTGGAAATGAGGAGAATATTCACAGGGCAAAGGTAAGTATAGGTGATTTGAAATTAGAAATTTGAAATTGGCAGCCTGTTGATTAACTGGCTCTTTCGAACAGAGTGAGAAAACTATTAAGTATAAATCAGATTTCTCGCTGCGCTCTAAAGAGCCGTCTGATCAACCTTCATCCTTACTTTTTAGCCCCGTCCTCTTCGGCAAACTCAAAGTCAATAGTCCGCTGTTGCAGGTTGGCATCCAGAACTTTTACCTGTACCTGGTCACCCAACTGGTAGGTCTTACCTTTATTTTGCCCGCGTATCAGGTACCGGGCCTCATCAAGTACATAGTAGTCATCATCCAGCGAGCTCATTCTCACCATGCCCTCGCATTTGTTTTCAATGATCTCTACATATATACCCCAATCCGTTACCCCTGAAATAAGACCGTCAAAAGTCTGGCCCACTTTGTCAAGCATAAATTCTACCTGCTTGTATTTAATAGATGCGCGCTCAGCCTCAGCGGCACGAATTTCCATTTCTGAAGAGTGCTTTGCCTGGTCTTCAATTTTATCCTGGGGCATGCTCTTCTTCCCTTCCAGGTAGCAAGCCAGCAAGCGATGGGCAATCACATCCGGGTAGCGGCGAATGGGTGAGGTGAAGTGTGTATAGTAGTCGAAGGCCAGCCCATAGTGGCTGCTTTTATGCGTGGTATAAAACGCCTTCGGCATGGTGCGTATGGCCAGGTTTTGCAGCATATTCTGCTCAGGTTTGCCTTCTATTTCGGCCAACAGCCGGTTCATTGACTCGGCCACATTTTTTGAAGTAGTGAAATTGAGTTTATGCCCAAAGCGTGCCGCTACTTTACCAAAAGCATCCAGCTTTTCTTCAGCCGGGGTATCGTGCACACGATATACAAATGGCCTGTTATGCAATTCCTTATCCTTCTTGAAAATAAACTCTGCTACTTTCCGGTTGGCCAGGAGCATAAAGTCTTCTATAAGCTTATGAGCATCCTTGCGGACTTTCTTATACACTCCCGTAGGTTTACCGTTTTCATCCAGGGTAAATTTCACCTCTTCGGTTTCAAAAGAAATCGCCCCATGGGCAAACTTCTTTTCGCGCAGCTTATAGGCCAGCATATTCAGCAGCGTAAGCTCTGAGGCATAAGGCCCTTCGCGGGTTTCCAATACTTCCTGCGCTTCTTCATAGGCAAACCGCTTTACCGAACGAATGACCGTTCGGCCATACCATTCTTTCTTGATATTGGCATTTTCATCCAATACTACCACCACGGAGAAGGTCAGCTTATCCTCATCCGGGCGCAGTGAGCAAAGGTTATTCGAAAGGTTTTCCGGAAGCATAGGTATCACTCTATCCACCAGGTATACTGATGTTCCACGTTCTAGAGCTTCTTTATCTAGCGCAGTATTTTCTTTTACATAGTGCGACACGTCAGCTATATGTATTCCCACCTCCCAAAGGTTGTCACCAACCTTGCGAACGGATAGTGCATCATCAAAATCCTTGGCATCTGCCGGGTCGATCGTAAATGTGGTCACCCCACGGAAATCCCATCGTTTTTCAATTTCTTCTTCGCTTATTTCCTCAGGGATGGCTTCAGCTTCTGCCGTTATTTTGGTAGGGAATTCTTCAGGCAGATCAAATTCGGCAATGATGGCATTCATTTCGGTATCATGCTCTCCCGGTTTACCGAATACTTTTTCCACCTCTCCTACCGGGCTTTTTGAGCCTTCAGTAGGCCATTCCAGAATTTTTACCAGCGCTTTTTCACCGTTTTTGGCGCCCTTTATCCGACTGATCGGGACAAATATGTCCACCGGTATTTTTTTGTTGTCAGGAACCAGGAATGCAAATTTTTCATGCACCTGCATAATACCTGTAAATGAGGTTTTTTTACGTGTGAGTATTTCTACCACTTCGCCTTCAGGCCTGCGGCCGGGGCGGTGCGCATACATCAGTATCTTCACAGTATCGCCATGAAAAGCGCCTTTCATTTTCGCTGGTGGGATGTAGACATCCTCCTCTATACCTTCAATAATGATATAGGCTGAGCCTGTTTTTGTCATATCCACCCTGCCTTCAGCAAATTGTGTGGTGATGACCGGCTTATATTTCCCGCGTTTTATTTCTTCCAGGCTGCCTTCCTGCAGCAGTTCTTCGAGTACATCTATCAATATGGCTTTGTCAGTGCTGCTTTTCAGTTGCAGCTTATCAGCCATTTGCTTATAGTTAAAAGGCTCTGAGCCTGTGGTCTGCAAAAAATTAACAAGTGAACTTTTTATGGAGCGTTTGCCTTTGTCGCCGCCCCCGCTTTTTGAACTTGATTGGTTTTTGGTTTTGGTCTTTCTCTTTTTGGACATTCGTCTGGTTTTATTATCACGCCTCGCGCGCGATGAAACATTTAATAGATAATGGATTGCCTGCTAAAAAGTTGAAGTGAATACGTAAATATGACCGGATTATTGTATTCACAGCCGGAATAATAACCGGCATCCTGATAATAGTACAAATCTACGCATTAAAAGCCGGACTTACTGTGCAGCACTTTTAAACCGCTTCAGGTTATAGCTGAAGGTCAGCATAAAATACCGTTTCAATACCTGTGTCTGTATATCATCTATATATGTATCAGTCACAGAGCGGCTGATACTGGTATTGTTATTTAAAGCATCAAAAACAGACAGCCTTATTTCGCCACTCTGGTCCTTGAACAGCTTTTTACCGATACCACCATTTACGATCAGCAGATTTTGATTGTATTGGCTTTCCAGACCACTGTACAGGTTATGGCTGATATCAGCGCTGAAGGTAAATCCTTTCCAGAAGATCCAGTTAATTTTAAAAGAGGCTAAATGCGTGAAGTAGTTATTGTTGGCCTGTGTGTTAACCGTGTTTTTTACGATATTATAATTAGGATAATAGGCCAGTGTAAAATCAAGGTTTTCACTGATATTGCTGCTGAGCACTATGCCCGGACTGATGCCGTAGGTATTGGATGTATTCAGTTGATTATTCAATAGCCCCGGAGTATTATTATAGAAAAATCCCATGTTCAGATTCAGGTTACTTTTAATAAAATCAAGCGGCATGCCGAAAGTTGCAAATGCCCTTCCGAACCATGCGCTGCTCAGGTTTACCGGGCTCACCAGTTGCGCACCCCTTGCCAATTTATAACCTCCAGGCAGCAGGGAATCTTTAAAAGCCACTACCGTAGAATTTCCTATATAATTGGTAGTGCCTGACAGGCTGGCAAACAAGAAGAAGCTGTGGGCCTTATCCGTATTTGTTTTCCCGTACCTCACCATAAAGCTGTGGGTATAAGAATTGTTAAGATCCGGATTTCCCGTGCTTAAAATCAATGGGTTGGAGTTATTTATCACCGTCTGCAATTGTGATATGGATGGGGCGCTCATCGAAGTATTGTATATCAGGCGCAGGTTGCTTTTATTCTCAAATTTTTCAGAGAACATGGCTGTGGGCAGCAGCGCATTATACATCTTATCATGCACATTGTAGCCAACGGGCAAAGACTGCATGCCATTCAGCGTAAGGCTCTGGGCATTAAGCCCTACCATGATATTAATATCTTTTATCCTTGTTCTATAGCTTACCCCTCCTTTTTGGACAATGGTGGAGTAAGAATAGGCATTTGACAGTGCGGAATCAAGCACCACATAGTCGCCACCGGGCAGGCTTTGCAGATATGTGGTTTTATTCAGCTCACTTTGGGTATAGGAAGGGTTATAGTTCACCTGCAGCTGGCCGTTTTTCCCAATAGGTTCGGTATACGACAGGCTGGTACTGAAATTCATTGATTTTGAGGGAGAAGTGTATTGCTGATTAGATATTGAATCGGGCCTTGCAGTATAATGGATGAGATAGTGCGACGTATCCAGTGCCGTTTTAGGGTTAATGTCAGTTCCGATATCCCATGACAGCGTGCGCCCCTTTTTGGCAAATTTATGCCGCCACAGCAGGTCAGCATTAAAATCATACCCGCTGCTCGTTAGTCCGGAGTTGTACATGGAGGAATTGGCCGTATCAAACGTTGAAAAACGGTTAACCCCGGACGTGCTGTTAAATAACGAAGTACTCTGATAACTGAATTTGGGGGTGAATACCAGAGAATTAAGTGTGTCAATAGTATATTCCAGCCGCAGGTTGGCCCTGTGGTTATAGTTTTTGCTGCTCGATTGATCGGTTTCATTATACAGGGGACTTACTCCCTTCACCGGGAAATAGGTTCGCGCCAGTATGCTTTGGGTATTGTTATTCAAATTGTTAAAGAAATAGCTGCCTGAGATAGCTATATGATGACCAATGCTATCGCTATAGTTCAGTCCTGCTGAATTTGTGGTATTGATACCCCCCTGCTGGCCTACCAGGAAATTGCTGATACTACCGCCGCCAGGGTTGAAACCACCACCGCCACCGCCACGGGATGTGAACATTACACCCGGACGACCGCCTCCGCCACCACGGCCACCGCCATTACCACTGTTTCCGCTAAGGCCTAAAAGGTCTTGTGTGGTGAAGTTCTGCTGATTGATATTATTGGAGAGACCAATGATGGAAATTCTGCGGTTTTTATCAAAAATGCTCAGCGTTTCCATCGCCTGATATTTCGGGTCTTTAAAGGCAATATTATCTGTTCCTCCGCCAACTACCGCCCGGCCAAATACACCACTTCTGCGATCTTTTTTCGTAATGATGTTGATGGTTTTCGAGGTATTACCATCGTCGAAGCCGGTAAACTGGCTCTGGTCGCTCATCTGGTCAAACACCTGTACTTTATCCACTACTTCCGCAGGCAGGTTTCGCAGTGCTGCGCTGGGGTCATCACCAAAATAGGGTTTCCCATCTACCAGCACTTTTTTCACATCCTCGCCATGCGCCTGTACCGTACCATTTTGCACCACTATCCCCGGCATTTTTGTCACCAGGTCTTCTGCCGTGGCGTCAGGGTTGGTTTTAAAGGCATCTGCATGGTATTGTACCGTATCGCCTATCTGTTCTGCACGTACCTGCCGCCCCACTATCTTCACCTCTTTCAGGTTTATGGCGTTGAGTTTCAGCCTACCGAGATATATATTTTTATCTGCTACAGGTACCTTCACTACCAGCGGTTTATAGCTGAAAAAAGTGATATTTACGATATAGTTATCCTTTTCAATACCGGTAAATCCAAATACCCCGGCGGTATCTGTGATCGCATATTTTTTAGCGGATGAATCACCAGCCTTGAAGATAACAACCGAGGCGCTGGCCACTGCAGAATTGTCACCTGCGTCTACCACCTTGCCCCTGATATCCACGCCCTGAGCCATAGCTGCCCATGACATAAGCGAGGATAAGAATATGATAAATAAAGACTTATACATACCTGAAATGTGTTTTATAGCTGTCATTTCACCAGCTGTTACAAATATCCTTCCGCTTTTCGGTTTAAAAAGTTAAGAAAACGCTAATGTTGCGTTTGAACCCTATTTGGCGCTACGTTTAAAAGTATATAAATCAATATATGACAATGCCTGACAAATCGGCGGCACGTATACTTTCCCAGATCCGGGCATGGGTGATCTTCTTTATGATAGCCCTGGCGCTGAGCGGTATTACGGCTTTCCCGCTGCAATCAGAACTGGATTGGCTGTTGCAGCATGATGCCTGGCTGCTTGCCTATCTTCAAGCCTGGGTGACAAAGGTACAAGACGGTATTTCTCATACCCTTGCTTCCTATCCCTTTATTTTATATGGGACTGATTGGCTGGCCTTTGCGCATATCATGATCGCCCTTCTTTTTATCGGGGTCTTAAAAGATCCCGTGCGCAACAAATGGATCATTGACTGGGCCATGCTCTGCTGCATCGCTGTCTTTCCCCTGGCTTTTATGACAGGGCCTATTCGGCATATCCCCTTCTTCCATCAGGTTATTGATTGCTGTTTTGGATTGTTTGGGTTAATTCCGCTGTGGGTGGTGAGGAGGAAGATTGGGACTCTAGTTGCTCTAAGTAAATGACCTACCCTTGCAATTGGCAGCGGCCAAGGTCCTCTTTTTCAAAGGGGGTTGGGGGATTTTATTGATAATTAATAAGTTATCCTTTGCTTTGTCTGAAACAGAATGGTCAGAATGTGAGGATTTTCAGAATATAGGCGCAATTACCAATAACCAGTGCCTTTAGGATTCGCCCGTGCAGCCCCTAACCCCTAAAGGGGTTCCGGTGCGCGTGCGCACAGCACCGGAATAAAGTCCCGTGAATTTTTGATATTCAAATAATTGCCGCGTCTATTTGTCTGAAAAAAATAAGCAGAATGTAAGGATATTCAGAATGCCCTCGCAGCCCCTAACCCCTAACTACCGTGTACCCATATCTTTTAAGTATATTGTAAAGAAAGAATATGCTCAAACGAGACTATAGTTCACTTTTTGGAGATTTGCGGCTGGAAAAGCGCGGGATTCAGTTTATGGATCGTTTATTTAGCAGTGGTACGCGCAGCATTCAAAAGTTGTCAGTAACGAGAGCTGAGCAAAAGGCATTTTATAATCTGTTAAAGAGCAGGAAGGTTTCAGAGGAAGTTTTAACAGGAGAGTTGCGGAAGAGGTGTAAACAACTGGCTGAGGGTAAGGTGGTTTTAAGCATACAGGATACCACAGAGATCAATCTTACGGCTCACAGCAACAGAATAAATAAGGATACTGGTATTGGCAATATAGGCAGTTTCAGTTTTGGCCAGATGGGTTTTTATATGCATCCCTCGCTGGTCGTTGATGCGGAGAACTTTTTCCCGCTGGGCTTCTCTGATCTGCATATCTGGAACCGTTCTTTTGGGACAGAAAGCAAGCAGGACCGTGGTTATAAACGGCAGCCGATAGAAGAAAAAGAATCGTACAGATGGATAAGTGCATCACAAAAGAGCAAAGAATGCCTGGAAAGCGCCGAAGCAGTGATTATAGTGCAGGACCGGGAAGGAGATATATTTGAGCAATTAGAACGGGTGCCGGATAAGAAATCTTTTCTTTTGATACGGTCTTCGGAAAACAGGCGGCTGGAAGGTGGTGGCCTTTTATGGGACGGCTTTAACCAGGTACCCGCAGCAGGCTCATATAAAATATTGATAAATAATGAAATGCCCCGGGAAGCAGAGGTGGAAGTACGATACATGAAAGCTACTTTAAAGCCTCCGAAAAATAAGCGGGAAAGTAAACCCTGTGCCATATATGCGGTTGAAGCAAAGGAGGTAAATAGCCCAAGCAGTTCCCCGGTCCTATGGCGGCTTATCACCTCCTGGCCGGTAGAGGATTTTAATGATGCGTTGCTAATCATACAATGGTACAGTTGCCGGTGGGTTATCGAAGAAGTTTTCCGGATGGTGAAAAAAGAGGGCTTTGATATTGAAAGCAGTGAATTGGAAAGCGCTATGGCAATACGCAAACTTGGAATAATGCTATTGGATACTGTACTAAAACTGTTGCAAATGCATATTGCCTATAATATGCCTGAAGAACTGGGGCCGCCTGTTGAAACTTGTTTCAGCGAAGAAGAAATAGTATGCCTTAAATCATTGAATACAAGCCTTCAAGGCAAAACAGTAAAATTATCCAATCCCTACCAGCAAGACAAACTAAAATGGGCTGTATGGGTCATTGCCAGATCAGGCGGCTGGAAAGGTTACACATCCCAGCAGCCTCCCGGAATGACAACTTTATTTCATGGCATCCAAAAATTTACAAACATTATGCAAGGATGGACGCTCTTAAAAGATATGGGTACACGGTAGAACCCCTAAAGGGGAATCCTCGCGCGGTGCGGGTGCGAGCTAACAAACCTTGAATAAATGCTCCGCCCTTGCAATTGGCAGCGGCCAGGGTCCCCCTTATAAGGGGGTTGGGGGATTTTATTGATAATTAATAAGTTATCCTTTGCTTTGTCTGAAACAGAATGGTCAGAATATGAGGATGTTCAGAATGCTCGCGCAGCCCCGAGTCCATTTTTTGCTCTCGCAAAAAAACCCTAAAGGGGTATCCACGCGCGGTGGGGGTGCGAGCTGACAAACCTTGAATAAATGCTCCATCCCTTGCAATTAGCAGCGGCCAAGGTCCCCCTTTTTTCAAAGGGGGTTGGGGGATTTTATTGATAATTAATAAGTTAGCTTATGCTTTGTTTGAAACA
>JADMIO011070269.1_pt1 | contig 61533 bp, 52 predicted proteins | sample 8958161 | NCBI WGS metagenome assembly JADMIO01 (sample SAMN16585339, study PRJNA669376) | soil metagenome | isolation source: Crop rotation soil | place: USA: Cullars Rotation, Alabama | collected 2011
AGCAGTGCCGCGACGACACCAAAGATGGAGAGCAGCAGCGTGTTGAGCCGCCGCTGCGCGGTCATGTCGCCGAGCTGCGTCTCGATGGGCTGCGCCCCCTGCACGGCGATGCCCGGGTCGACATCCTTGACGATCGCGCGCAGCCGCGGCACGAACGCCGCCGGATCGCGCGTGGTGCGGACGACCATCATCAGTCCGCTGTCCGACGACTGCGCGTACGGCAGGTAGGTTTCCGGACGGACGACCGCGTCGTAGCCCGTCCGCCGCGTGTCGGCCACGATGCCGACGATGGTCAGCCACGGCCCTTGCGACGCCAGCTGGCCGTACTTGATGCGGCGGCCGAGCGCATCGCCTTTCGGCCAGAACATGTCCGCCATCATCTGATTGATGATGACGACGGGCGTGGCGGTGGACGCATCACGCTCGTCGAAGAATCGTCCGTTCCGCAGCTTGACTCCCATCACGTTGAAGTAATCGGGCGTGATCGAATCGACGGGCACCTCGACGGCCTCTTCGGGCCGGAAGTCGGGCCGGCCTTCGATGCTGAAGTTCGTCGAATTGGGCGTCGCGCTCAGAAAGATCGTGCCGATGCCCGCGACTCCCTCGACGCCGGGATCGGCTTTGGCCCGGCCGATGACCTGGTCGAAGAACGCGACCCGCGATGCCGGCTGCTGATATTTGGGCCCCCACAGCACGACCCGGCCGGTGAGCAGGCGTTCCGGGGTGAAGCCGAGATCGACGCGCCGCATCTGATCGAAGCTGCGCAGCATCAGGCCCGCGCCTATCAACAGCACGACGGCGAGCGCAATTTCCACGACGACCAGCCCCCGCCGCACCGATCGGCCCAGGCCGCTCGATCCGCGCGCGCCTTCCTTGATCGTCTGGCCCGCGTCCGTGCGGGAGAGCTGCAGCGCGGGAATCAGCCCGAAAACAACGCTCGTTGCCAGCGACAGTACGACGGTGAAGGTCAGGACGCGCCAATCCATGGCGATCGCGTCGAGCCGCGGCAGGTCCTTCGGTGCGATGGCGATGAGCGCTGACACGCCCAGGCGCGCGAGCAGGATGCCGATCGCGCCGCCGGCGAGACCGATGAGCAAGCTCTCGGTCAGCAGCTGGCGGACCAGCCGAGCGCGTGCCGCGCCGATCGCTGCGCGCAACGCCAGCTCGCGCTCGCGCACGGAGGCGCGGGCGAGCAGGAGATTGGCGACGTTCGTGCACGCGATCAGGAGCACGCACGCCACCGCGCCCAGCAGGACGAGGATCGCCGGCCGCACCGCGCCGACCACATGATCGATGTAGCCGGCGACGTTGACGCCCTCACCCTTCTTGCCGGGCACTCGCTCGATGGTTCCCGCGTTCACACGCGCCAGGTCGGCCTGCGCCTGCGGCACCGAGATGCCCGGCTTCATGCGGCCGATGATCTGCAGCCAGAGCGATCCGCGATCCGCGCGCTGCTGATCGGAGGCGCCGGTCGGCACCCAGAACTGCGTATCGCGGCTGGGGAAGGCGAATCCCTCCGGCATGACCCCGATGATCTGCATCCCGCGGCCGTTCATCTGCAGCGTCTGGCCGATCGCATCCTCGCGGCCGCCGAACCGGCGCTGCCAGAGTCCGTACGACAGCACCACAACTGTGTTCGCGCCGGCGCGATCCTCGTCGTTCGTGTAGACACGCCCGTACGCCGGTTTCACCCCGAGGACGTCGAACAGGTTCGCCGAGCTGTGGGCGCCCATCGCGCGCTCCGGATCGCCCGTGCCCGTCAGCGTCCGCGACGTGTTGTTGAAGATCGCCATGTCTTCGAACGTCGTGCTCTGTTCCCTGTAGTCGATGTAATCCGGATAGGCGTGCCAGTCTTCCCGCAGATTGATGCGGGCGTTGTCCATCCAGACCATCGCCAGCCGCTCCGGCGCCGGATAGGGCAGCGGGCGCAACAGGACACCGCTGACGACGCTGAAAATGGCGCTATTGGCGCCGATGCCGAGCGCCAGCGTGATGACGGCCGTCAGCGTGAACGCCGGGCTGCGCCGCAGCATTCGCAGGGCATAGCGGAGGTCTTGCCGGAAGGCTTCGAAGGGCATGTGCATTGGACGTGTGATGAGGGAATTTGGGTTGCCGCGGGCCGCCGGTCAGGCGGCGCGCCGCAGGACCGGCCGATGCGCCCGCAGGAAGTCGCGCAACGCGCGTTCCGCGGCACTCAAGCCGGTGCGGGGAGGGACGTCCCGAGCGGAGGCTCCGGCCAGATCCAGGGGAGAACCGCCCTCATACGTCCGCAGAATCTCCGGATGGATGTAGCTGCTCCGGCACACCGCGCGGGTATTGCCAAGCCGGGCCGCGACTTCGTCCACCACCCGGACGATGGTCCGCCGGCGCGCGGTCAGACTCTCGGCCGGCGGCTCGCCGCACAGGCCGCGGGCCGCCGCCAGCGTGCCGGCCCACGTCCGGAATTGTTTGGCGGACACGTCCGGCCCGCCCACGGCCCGCAAATACTCATTCACGTCGTGCGAGGCGATCCGGTGCGCCCGGCCGTTGGCATCCAGGTATTGAAACAGGTGCTGGCCCGGCAGCTCCTGGCATCGCCGGACCGCTCGCGCAAGCTCCGGATCCGCGACGTCGATGTGCTGTTGCACGCCGCTCTTCGCCCGAAAGCTGAACTGCACGCGCCCGCCGCGCACGCGCGCGTGGCGATTGCGCAGCGTGGTCACACCGTACGACCCGTTGGTGCGGGCGTATTCTTCGTTACCGATTCTGAGCACCGCACGGTCGAGGATCCGCACGACCGTGGCGAGCACCCATGGGCGCGAGAGCGGCGGCTGCTTCAAGTCCGCGCTGACGCGGCGTCTGATCGCCGCGAGCGCATCGGCGAAGGCACTGAGATGATCGAACTTCTGCCGGTCGCGAACCGCGGCCCAGCCCGCGTGGTATCGGTACTGTTTCCGGCCGCGCGCATCGCGTCCAGTGGCCTGCAGGTGCGATGCGGGGTCGGCGGAAATCCACACGTCAGTCCAGGCCGGCGGAATCGCGAGCTGCTGAATTCGGGCGCGCGTCGCCGGATCGACGCGGGCGCCGGCGTCCGTCCGGAACTCGAAGCCGCGGCGCGCTCGACGGCGGCGAATGCCCGGGCCGCGATCGGACCCGTAGCGAAGACCGGCAGCGCGGGCGTCGTTGATTGCCGGATGTCTCGCTGCGCGAGCATCCTTGATTGCCGGGTTGATGGTCGAGCGGGACATGCACCATGCCGGTGCAGAATCCGTACCTACCTTGCGCCGCCCAAGACTCTCGACGGCAGCATGACGATGGCGCGCAGGAAGGCGAAGACGCCTTCCACCGCGATGCCAATCAGGCGGAACGGCAGGAGGATTAACCAGACGAGCGGATAGAGGAGCAGGGCCAGGAGCGCAACCGGCCAGCAGATCACCAGCAGGATTACCCACAGCAGAAAGCGCGTCATATCTGAAGATACGCAGCGCCGGGCACCGTGTTCAAACGGACCGCGCCGGCCGATATCCTCTGGGCGTGATCAGGCGGCTTGTGCTGGCGCTCGGTGTGCTCGCAGTCCTCGGCCTGGGCCCGCCGATCGTCCATCATCTGATCCACACATTGACGCCGGAGCGCGCGCCGAATCGCGAGAGCGCCGCCTGGAAGGCGCGCATGGCGCTGCTGGCGCGCGCGAAGGTATTCGTCACGCCGGCGAACGATGTCGATCTCCTCGACCAGAAATCGCCCGTCGAGTGCCGGTACGTCGCGAAGCCGACGACCGGGACTACGTCCAAGTTCTTCTGCCGGTTGCCGGACGGCGAGCTCATCAAGATCAAGTACGGCGCGACGCCGGAACGCCTCGCTGAGACCGCGGCGACGCGGCTGCTGACGGCGCTGGGCTTCGGCGCCGATCGCGTCACGCTGTTGCCGAGACTGCGCTGCCTGGGTTGCCCCGTACATCCCTACGAGACGCGCATGTGGGCCGAACGCTACTTCGCGGGGTGGCTGCTCGATCTGTTGACCGGCGGCGACACGCCGCGCGACTTCGAGTGGGTGTCGGCCGAGCGCAAACTGCCCGGCCGCGCCATCGAAGTGGACGGCTTCGAGGGCTGGGATTACTACGAGCTCGATGCGGTCGATCCGGCCAAGGGCGGCGCAACCAAAGCTGAAGTCGATGCGCTGAAGCTGATCGGCATTTTTCTCGAGCACTGGGACAACAAATCGAGCAACCAGCGGCTGGTGTGCGAAGAAGGACCGGGGGGCAGCGATCCGTCGGCGCCATGCCAAAGGCCGCTCCTAATCCTGCAGGACGTCGGTTCCACCTTCGGGCCGTTTTCGGTGGACGAGACCGAATGGGTGCGGACGCGGATTTGGGCCGACGCCGGCCAGTGCCTCGTCGCGATGGGGCACAGCGATCAGAGCACCGAGCTCATGCCAATCTCCGAGGCCGGGCGTGAGTTGCTGGCGAGCAAACTGCGGCAGCTATCGGAGGCGCAGATCGCGACGATCTTCACAGCGGCGAATTTTCCTGAACCGCGAACGGGCCAGTCGAACGGCAACGTCACGGCCTGGATCAAGGCGTTCGAGGACCGCGTGCGGCAGATTGCGGACCGTCCGGCCTGTCCGAGGTGATCACCGCCCGCACGCGGTGGCGTCTGCCTGCGTCGTGATTTTCCCCGCCCGAACCGCAGCGAGCAGCGTCTTGAGCGGGCACAGTGGGATCGCCGGCCGCGCTTCAGTGCGGGTCGTGCCGTCCGGCTGGGGCCGGCGGACCATTACGTTGGCTGCGTCGCGCTGATTGGCACGCGCAGCACCACGGCTGCGTCGTCGGCGGGCAATGTCGCCAGGTTGTCGTAAAACGCGTTCCAGCCGCCGTTGATCTCCATGCCGCCGGGCGCGGCGCCGATCTGCGGGTGGAACAGATACTGCTCGACGTTCGAAATGTAGAACGCGCTGACGCGCAGATGTTGCGTCCTCAGGTACTCGCCGACCGCGCGCAGGGACTTCGGACCGGCGAAGTCCGCCTGGATGGGCACGACGAGGTTGCGTTCTTCCAGGGCCTTCACGAACTGGTAAATCTCATCCGTCCCAAGAAAACTGCGCGGGACGCCGGCTGCATCCTTTGCCGACGTCAGCTTGATGAAATTCGTGTTGCCGGTCGTGAGCCCGGCTTTGTCACCGGCATAGGTGATCGCCGGACCCAGCCGGAAGAACGCGTCGTAGACGTATTCCAGCGATTTCAGGTCTTCGTGCGACAGCGCGAACCCGTGTGTGGTCGTCAGCTGCGCTTCAACGGCCGCCATGTTCGCGGCGAGCTGCGATCGATCGTTAGCCGGTGCGTCGCCGAATCGCTGCCACAGCACGTCGATCGACGTCGTCCGGTTGACGCCCTCCGGCCGAGGGAGCGAGAACAGCCGGGCGATGAAATCGGCGCGATCCGCTGAGAGCTCGAACAGCGCCTTGTAAAGCAGATGCTGCACGACGGCCTGGCGACGGATGTCGAAAATCACCGCAACAGCCGGACGGATAGCGGCGATGTAATGAAAATTCTGTTCGGGACCGACGCCGAGATACGCGCCGCCATGCGGCCCGGATGTCGCCAGGGTTGCGGCAACCTGCGCGAAGTTCGGCTCGTTTGACGTGAAGTTGTCGGAGTGAAACGCGCCGCCGGGCTCCGACATGTTCTGGACCATCGTCCAGAACTCGGCATCGCTCAGTCGATCGAGCGGAGCCTGAGACGATACGGGCGCCGCGAGGACGAGCAACGCGAGGATGGCGATCGGGATCCTCAACATGGGATTCCGTATTCTAGGCACGCTCCCACACTTGGGCGAGCTCGACAATCACCTGAACGGCCTTTTCCATGTCCTGCACGGACACCCACTCCAGCCGGGAGTGAAAGTTCTGCTCCCCCGGCAAAAATATTGGGCGTCGGCAAGCCCATGAACGACAGGCGTGAGCCGTCGGTGCCGCCGCGGATGGGCCGCTCGCGCACGGTCAAGCCCGCGCGCCGCATCGCTTCGCGGGCGTGGTTGACGACCGCAGGATGGCGATCGAGCACTTCGCGCATGTTGCGGTATTGCTCCTCGATGGTGCTCTCGAACCGCATGCCCGGGAACCGGGAGGCAGCTTGGCGCGCGAGCGACTCGAGCAGCGCTTCCTTGTCTTCGAGTGCGGCCGTCTGAAAGTCGCGCACGATCAGGCGGACCGACGTGCGATCGACGCCGGCCTGCATGGCGTACGGATGCACGAACCCCTCGTGGCCCTCGGTATGCTCCGGCGCGAGCGTGTCGCGCGGCAGGAGATCGATGAACGCCGCGGCCGCCTTGATCGCGTTGATCATGCGGCCCTTCGCGAATCCGGGGTGGGTGTTGAACCCGATGAATGTCGCCGTAAACGCATCGGCGGAAAAACTCTCGTATTCCAGGTCGCCGCGCTCGCCGCCGTCCATCGTGTACGCGCACACGGCGCCGAATGCCGGAACGTCGAAATGCTTCGTGCCGCGGCCGATCTCCTCGTCCGGGGTGAAGGCGATTCGGATCGGGCCATGGCGCAGTTCGGGATGCGTGAGGAGATGCTCGGCGGCCGTCATGATTTCGGCGACGCCCGCTTTGTTGTCGGCGCCGAGCAATGTCGTGCCCGACGCGGTCACGATGTCGTGGCCGATACACTCGCGGAGGTAGGGCGACTCGTCCGCGCGAAGCACGGCCGCCGGATCGTCGGGCAGCACAATGTCGCCGCCCTGGTACGCGCGATGAATCAGCGGCTTCACGCCGGCGCCGCTCATTTCCGGCGACGTATCGACGTGCGCGATGAAGCCGATCACGGGCACGTCCGGTCGAGGCGAGGTCGAGGGAATCGTCGCGGTCACATAGCCGTGCTGATCGATTGACGCGTCCTTCAGGCCGAGGTCCTCGAGCTCACGGCGCAAGTCGTTCAGCAGCACGAGCTGGCCCGGCGTGCTCGGATACGTCGTGGAGGACTCGTTCGCCTGCGTGTCGTAGCGGACGTACGTGAGAAACCGGTCCAGAACGGTTGTCATGCGATCGCCTTCATCAGCACATCTCCCACGTCGCCTTCGATTTTCACATCGGCGTACTCATCGCCGCGCGTGTAGCCACGATTGACAATTGCGATCGCCAGACCGGCCTCGGCTGCCTGCCGGACGAACCGGAAGCCGGAATAGACCATCAGCGAGGACCCGGCGACGAGCAGCGCGTCAGCGCCCGCGAGCGCGTCGCGCGCCGCTTCGTAACGTGGGCCCGGCACGTTTTCGCCGAAGAACACGACATCCGGTTTCAGCAATCCGCCGCAGGATGTGCAGCGGGGCGGCACGAATGTTTCGATCAGGCGGGCGTCGATATCCGCGTCGCCGTCGGGCGCCGGTGCGGCCGCGCTGTGCCAGTCCGGGTTCCGCGCCGCGATCGCCGCCTGGATGGACTTCCGGGGTGTCCGTTCACCGCAGCTGAGGCACATCACGACGTCGAGCCGCCCGTGGAGATCGATCACCGTGCGGCTGCCGGCTTGCTGATGCAGGCCGTCCACGTTCTGCGTGACGAGCTGCGCCAGCAAGCCCCGGCGTTCCCAGACCGCCAGTGCGTGATGCGCTCTGGCCGGCCTGGCGGTGATGAAGCGCGGCCAGCCCGCATACGCGCGCGCCCAGTACCGGCGATAGGTGGCGTCCTGCGAGCGGAACGCCTGAAACATGACCGGCGGCCGCCGCTTCCATTCGCCGCGCTCATCGCGATAGTCAGGAATGCCGGACGCCGTGCTGCAGCCGGCGCCTGTCAGCACGAAGATGCGCCTCCGATCCGCGATCCAGCGGTGGAGGTCTTCGGGTTGAGCACGCGGCGCCACGGCCTCATGGTACCAAGCGGGCCGTGGTAGTTTCGAGGAATGAAGCAGCGACATCTGGGCGCGCTGAAGGTTTCGGCTCTCGGGCTCGGGTGCATGCCGCTCAGCTCGAACTACGGCCAGCCGCCGGAGCGGCAGGCCGCGATTGGATTGATGCGCGACGCCGTCGATCGCGGCGTCACCTTCTTCGATACGGCCGAAGTGTACGGCCCGTTCGCCAATGAAGAGCTGGTCGGCGAGGCGCTGGCGCCGGTGCGCGATCGCGTGGTGATCGCCACCAAATTCGGATTCCGGATCGAGGACGGCAAACAGGCGGGCACGGACAGCCGGCCTGCGCACATTCGCGACGTCGCCGAACAATCCCTGCGGCGTCTACGGACTGACAGAATCGATCTGTTCTACCAGCATCGTGTCGATCCGCGGGTGCCGATTGAAGACGTGGCCGGGGCCATCAAGGACCTCGTCCGGGAAGGCAAGGTGCGTCATTTCGGATTATCGGAGGCGGGGGTCTCTACGATTCGCCGCGCGCACGCGGTTCACCCGGTCGCCGCGCTCCAGAGTGAGTACTCCCTCTGGTGGCGCGAGCCGGAGCGCGAAATTCTGCCGGCGCTCGCGGAGTTGGGGATCGGCTTCGTGCCCTTCAGTCCGCTCGGCCGCGGCTTTCTGACGGGCACGCTCGACAGCCAGGTCACCATCGATCCATCCGACTTCCGGAGCAAACTCCCGCGATTCACCGCCGAGAGCCGGCAGGCCAATCAGGCGCTCGTCGATTGGCTCCAGACATTCGCCGCGCGACGTCGTGCGACGTCCGCCCAGATCGCACTCGCGTGGCTGCTCGCGCAGGGCCCGAGCATCGTACCGATTCCCGCGACGACCAAACCGCATCGTCTTGCCGAAAACCTCGGCGCGGCCACGCTGGATCTGACGCCCGGCGATCTCGAGGAAATCGATACGGCGCTGTCGGCGATCCCGCTAAAGGGGGACCGCTATCCGGAATCCATGCAGCGGATGGTGGACCGTTAGCGAAGGGTTTCCGAAACGCGCCGGAGCACCTGTGGGGGTCCTCATAAATATCCTGTAAGATGTCCTCATGCAGGATGCCTTGGAACGCCTCAATCTCAATGTGCCGCGCACCGTCCGCGCGCAGCTCCGTGCGCTGGCCACACAGGCGGGGCGTACTGAGGGCGAAATGGCCCGGGCGCTGTTGATCCGCGCGCTCGAAGGAGCCCGCCGCGAAGAGTTTTTCCGTCGTGTCATCGAATCGCACACACCCGCAGTGCGCGCGCGCGATCTCGAGATTCTCAACGCCTTCGAGCGGCTCGATGGCTGATCGCGGCGACGTGCTGCGCGTCAAGCGCCGGCTCGGCTTCGGCCCCAAGGGCGAAGGTGAATCCGTGATCGTCGTCCAGGCCACGCCCCTCAACGCGGTGCTGCCCACGCTGCTGGTCGTGCCGCTGGATCCGGCGATCGGCGCGTACGGCAACAACCCTGCGGTGTTGCGCATTCCCCACGGTGAAACCGGATCGTCGGTCGATCAGATGGCCGTGCCGTGGCGGCTTCGGGCGATTGCGGCCGACGCGCTCGCGCCGGGTCCGGTGGGGCACCTGAAGGCCCGCACCCAATCGGCGCTGGACGAGCTGCTCGAGCTGATTCTCGGCTTGCGCTGACTGGTCCGGTCCTAGCCCGCCCGCTTCATCCACGCAGCGGATGTCCGCGCCAGAAACGCCGTCATCGCGTTGGCGACTGCGCCGGGTTGTTCCTCGTGCGGCCAGTGGCCGGCGCCGGAGAGCTCGACGACGTCCGCCGCAGGGAGCAGCGTCCGCCAGCGTTCGAGGAGATACGGCTTGAATGCGCTGTCCTTCATGCCCCAGACGACGAGGGACGGGATGTCTTTGAGCCGCGCGGCCATCTGCCAGAGCTGCGCGTAGTACCCACTCGATCCAATGAGCGCGCGCGCCAGCGAGTGAAGCACGGTCACGCGCGAATCTTTGTCGCGGAACACCTCGAGATACTGCCGGTGGATCTCGCGCGTCAGTTTGCGTCGATCCCCGTAGGCGGACGGCATCAGGATCCGCAGCGACGCGTTCAGATGCCGGTACAGCCAGCGGCCCAACGCGCCGCCGGCAATCTTGCCGTTCTTCACCATGTCGGCGTCGTCTTCGAACGACCACATCCAGGTGTTGAGCAGCACGAGCCGCGATACGCGCGATGGCCGCGCCAGCGCGAGTGGAAGGCCGATCGGGCCTCCGAAGTCGTGGACCACGAGCGTCACGCGCTGCAGATCGAGACGATCGACGAACTCTGCGAGCGCCGCCGCGTGCGCTTCGGGCGTGTATGGAAAGCGGGCCGGGCGCTCCGAGAGGCCGAAGCCGACATGATCCGGCGCGATGCAGCGGTAGTGCGGCGCCAGCGCCTTGATCAGATGCCGGTACTCGAACGACCACGTCGGCGTTCCGTGAACGAAGAGGATCGGATCGCCGGCACCCTCGTCGATGTAGTGCATGCGGCCGGCGGTGAGCGGCATCACGCGTGACGTGAACGGATAGGCCTGACGATCGAGCCAGCTCGGTGCGGGACGGTTCGGAGTCATTGGGTCCTCGTTTTCCTGGATGAGGGTGGGTGGCGATACCGCTCGACGAGACGCTCGGTCAGGGCGTCGAGCGGATAGTGGGTGGGGTCGAGCACGTAATGTTCGTGCAGTCCGTCGATCTGCGCGAAGAGGAGCTGCGCCTCCTCTTTGGAATTCGGCCAACCCGCGTCACGCAGGTACCGTTCCAGGGCGCGGACGATGCCGGCAGTTGAGGCGGCGAAACCGGGCCCGAGCGCTGTCAGTACTTCGCGCTGCATGCGCACGCCGAAGACGAGAGCCCAGAACTCGCGCCGCCGTTTGAGGATGTCGCGATTCGCGCGGAAGAGCGCGGCCAGCCGCTCGCGCGGATCCACAGTTGCGTCCGCGGCGGCGAACGCGGACTGGACGTCTCCCATCCCTTCCGCGATCAGCGCCCGGAGCACGTCGAGCTTGCCCGGAAAGTAGTGATAAAGCAGGCCCGGCGAAATACCGGCCGCCTTCACGATCAAATCGACGGGCGTCGAGGTGTATCCGCGCTCGGCGAAGAGCTTGAGGGCTTCCTCGAGGATCCGGGTTCTGGAGGCTTCCCGGAGGGCGTCGTTGGCGGCTTGTGACCTTGGCATAGAGTGAACGTTCGTTCAATATATCAATGACGATGTCCGTCGTCAAATCGTTCCGGCTGGGACGCCGTCCCGGAGGGTTTGCAACCGGCCATCTGACTGCCATAACATGAATGCATTGCATTCGAATTAGTGCATTCTTGGCGCCATGAAGCACCTGACTGTTCGGAACGTTCCCAGAAGGCTGGCCGATGCGCTTGATCGGGAGCGACGCCGCCGCGATCAGTCGCTGAATGCGACGGTCCTCGATCTGCTGAGCCGCAGTCTCGGTGTAGGGCGGGACGCCAAGCCCACAAACGGCCTCGGGCGCCTCGCAGGTACCTGGACCGACGACGACCATCGGGAATTTGAGGCGGCCGTCGCGCCCTTCGAGACGTTGGACGACGAGATGTGGCGCTGAGCGTGCGGCGTCTCTGCCTCGACACGTCCGCCTACAGCCACTTCAAGCGTGGGGACCCGCAGGTGGTTGAACTGATCGACTCGGCCGGCTGGATTGGTGTGCCGGTCATTGTCCTGGGCGAACTGGAATCAGGCTTCCGGCAGGGCCGGCAGGCCGCCGCGAACAGAGCCGAGCTCGAAGAATTTCTGGCAAGTCCCGTGGTCGAGGTCCTGCCGATCACGGAGGACGCCGTCGGCACCTATGCGGACGTGGTGCTGGACCTGCGAAAGGCTGGGACGCCCGTCCCGGCCAACGATATCTGGATTGCCGCGGTTGCCGCGCGCCACGGAGCGCCCATCGTCACCTACGACGAACATTTTCGCGCGATCGCGAGGGTGGGCGCGACTATCCTCCGCGCGTAGGCGAATGCGATAGGCGCAAAGCGGAGAAGGACTTCACGTCCTTCACCCACTTCACGTCCTTGGTCTCTATCTACCCTCGAGGAACGGCTTCAGCCGCCGTGAACGCGACGGGTGGCGCAGGTTCCTGAGCGCCTTTGGCTCGATCTGCCGGATGCGCTCGCGCGTGACCGCAAAGCTCTGGCCGACTTCCTCGAGCGTGTGTTCGGCGGTTCCTGCGCGATCTTGAGAACCTTGCGCACCTTGGAGACCGGAATGTCCATGCGCTGCGCGATTTCCTCGGAGGTGGGCTCGCGGCCGAGCTCCTGCGCAAGGGCCTCAGAGAAGCGCCGAAGGCGAGCACCACCGAGGCCGTAAGGCTAGCTACTGTGCGGAAGAAGGCAATTCAGGCGGGCGATTAGCCACTTGACGCTCACTTTCGCGGGTCGTCGCTCCAAGCAGAAGGCCAACCGCGTCCCGCGTTTCAGGATGCAAAGACTGAAGGATCTTCCCTGGGTCGTCAGCCTCCATTACAGCCAGCGCCTCTGAGTAAGGAGTGATGGGTTCCTGAAGCAATCCCTCGCGCAGCCACTTAGAGTACAAATCAAGCACAGCTGCTGCAGCTTGAGGAAACCGTCTGGCAACGAATGGCGCGCCATACCGGAACGCCTTAGCCAATGCATCCGGATTGGTTCGGTGACTTACTAAAGACTCTGCGGTTGCATAATCGAGAGCCGCCTGCTGATCTCTGTGCTGCTGATATCGCAAGTCAGGGAGAATCTCAATCAGGTGGTCGACCGCAAACTGACTTAGTGGTCGTTTGGTCCGCTCGGCGAGGGCGCAGACGAACCGGAGGGTTTCGCTACTCTTGTGTTGACGATGCGCCAAGCCGCAGATTGCTTTGCTCAAGAACCAGCTTGGAGCCTTCGAGAGCGGATTCCAAGCCGATGCCGCCCTAACGAAGGTTTCAGAGGGAATCCCGCGCAGGCTTTTCCCAACCAAAACGTCAATCACCTTCTGAATCGTGTCAGTATCCGTTCTGCCAGACTCCCTTGCGAGTAGCTCTTGCCAGAACGAAGCGATAACAGAATCCTCAGCAGTCCGATCGCGGAGGGTCTGAGCCGCGCGCCGAAGAAGTTTCTCGGTGCAATGCGGACATGTGAGAGAAGAGTCAATGAAAGTGCGCAGCCGTTGCAGCCCGACGGCATATTCGCCTATACCCAGAGCCGCGACTCCGAGCGGCCCTTGTACGACGACGTGATTTGGATGCTGTTGTAACCATGTACTCGCGAACTCAAACGCTTCTGAATATGTACCGTTCGCGTTCAGAGCAGAGGCGTAGCGGAGCGCGATCGCCTCACTTGAGGACCCGTCATCGAGGGTTGCTTTCAATACCCTTCGTCCTTCACCCTCGGCATCGAGAGCCCTAAGGCATTCAGCCAACAGAAACGCCAGCGCTTGCCGTTCCCACAGATCGCTTGATTTCTCGAACCTCTTTTCCAGTCCTTCTATGTGTGCCCGAATTTCTGCCTCGGAACTTCCTCTGACGTGCGCGGACATCGCACCGATCACGGGCGAGTGATCGAATCCTGGCTGCATATCAGCGAGGTAGCTCAATGTTCTGAGTCGATCGTCGCAACGACCCTCATCGCCTTCGCTTAGGCCGGTCCAGAAATCTGATACCGTCCGACGGCTGAACTCGTCGAGTTCCTCGGTTCTTCCAGCGTACCAACGCTCAAAGAACTCAGCCAGGAATCGCAGGCGTTTGGCGACGCCGACGGATTCGCGCATTTGTAACCAAATACGGAGAAGGCGGTCTTTCAACTCGTACAGGCGTCTCCTCGCGTCAGGCCTGCCGCCCGGGATCACCAAACGTTCGTCCAGCAATCTTCCAATGAGAGCGGTAACTTGATTTGTTCGCATTCTGCAACGTCTTGCAATCTCAGCCGGAGAGACCACCGTGTCCGAAACGGCCATTTCGGTCAGCACGCGAGCAGCCTGCGGCTGAATGTCATTGAGCCTAGACTGGTAGTAGGGCGTGACCTCATCCAGCAACTTCATAATCTGTTGGTGAAGTTCAGCGGTAACTCCGCTATCAACAACTCGATAGAGTGCCAGCGCGAGTCTTGGATTACCCCCGCTTAGATGATAAATAGCTTCAATGCGTCCCTTTACATGTTCGAAATTGTCAAGAAGGGACGTGTTGTGTTCCCAGTCGGCTCGCGCTCTGACGAGCTCAGTAATATCGGATTGACTAAGGTCATCTAATTGGAGCGTGTGGAAAAAATCATAGAAGGGCGCCGAGTGCTTGAGGGTTGCACCAGCCTGACTGGTAGAGGTCGCAACCAAAATGAACGGTGGATTATTGGTGAGGATATCCCTCAATCTCGCTTGATCCCGAGTTGTTTTCACTTGCCGCTCAAACACGGCGGCCAAATTCTCAAGGATGACCAGCAATGGCTTCCCGGTCTCTTCTCGACGACGGCGTAAAACATCGACCGCCCGGTCTTGGAGCTGCGTGTCGTCTGTGGTCGATGCGAAGGGTAGTCGGTCACTGCTTCGTTCCGAACGAACCACGACCTGTTCGAGTAATTCACCAAGTGTGAACGCCTGATAGTTCTCTTCGGGCAACCTCGCGAGACGCCAGTTATGTCGGAGACTCATCCGTCGGGCAAGAAGCTCGGTCAGGTGGCTTTTTCCGCTCCCCCTCGGCCCTACTAGTTGCCAGTGTCGTGGCGTGTTTTGGGTTTGATCGCTTAGGAGATCGCGTTCAAGCCGATCGATCAGTGAGTGGCGGCCCACGAATGTGGACTCAAGTTCTTCCGTCGATGCTTGCGATGGGTTGAAGAGCAGGCTCGCGGTGCTCACGGCTTCGCCCTTGGAGCCGTGCTGTTTCGGCTCCACCAATCCCGTAGGAGGCCGTCGCTAAACTCAACGCTATCGCCCGATCGCGAGATGTAGTAATCCCCTTCAAGGAGGACCAGCGTTGGCTCCAGTTCCCGCTGTGCGTATCCGGCGACAGCTAGCGCGTGCTGCAAGGCAGCCGTAGTCTGAGATCCCGCACAAAGCGCGGCAAGAATAACCCGCGCCGGCTGCTCACTGTCGCCGTAATGAGAGCGTAGGCGTGTGTGATAGTGACTGAACCGGTGGCGGTTGACAGGTCCAATTACGAATTCTTCGTAAATGTCGCGGACGTCCGTCGTGTTCAGAGCGCGGCCGCGTCGCCTTGCGTCCGCAAGGCATTCAGCAACCATCACTTGCAAATAGTACGGAACCCCACTGCGGCAGACCGCGAGGATAGCGTCGGGTACAGTCGCTTCGAACTCGATTCCTTCGCTGCTTAGCAATTCCGCTACAAAGGACCGGGCTTTCAACGATTCAAATGGCATGATTCGGAAGCGTTGGAGGTCGCCTAGGACAGCCTCTGCTCTGAGCGACTCAAGTCTCGGCTCGATATTGGTTGAGCCTCCGAGGAGAAAGGTGAGTCGCTCAGTTCCGGGACTTTGACGATAGGTGCGAAACCATCGGAGGAACCTGAGCGCGCTGGCCTGGTCTCGGTCGAGCATGTTACTGACCATTATCGGGAACTCGTCGAGTATGAGAACGACGCGATCCGACATTGAACGCAGAGTAGAGAGCATCTGCTCGGCGAGTTCTGGCCATTGGTCGCGGTCGAGTCTTTCCTTAAGTCGGATCTTGAGCTCACCGACATTTCCGGTCCCGACGTCAACCTCATCCACGATGCCGGAGATCCACTTCGTGAACGCCGACGGGGTGGCCTTGATGCCCGCCAATAGCCGCCGAATTGGGGCGAATGAAAGCAACTCGCCAGCCATCGTTGTTAGAAACTCCTCTGGCGTTTCGACCCATTCGACATCGAGGAGAATCACGGTCAAATTAGGTTGAGGATCGTCTGAAATGGCATACATCAAGGACGACTTCCCATGTCGGCGCGGACCTGTCAGCAAAACGCTTCCGCGCGTCAATAATGCCCATAGTTGGGTTACTTCCGCGGATCGTCCCCAGAAATCAGACCCCCTTACGACCGGTCCAGCTATGTTCCTAGCCTTCATGATGAGAAACATTGTAACGCAACGATTCTGTTGCGCAATGTTTTAGTTGCGCAACTCAAGATGCATTTGATACCTTTTGTGACTATTAGGCCTAACTTATTGTGATTAAACGACTTAGGTTCCTAAGAACTGACCGCCACTGGTGAGACGGTGGCGACTTAGGTGCTTCCATGGCGACGGATTCGGCATGGCAAGGCGCAACAAAAAGGGCCGCGCGATCGTCGCGCGGCCCCTGTTGTTTGGTTTTGGTTGTTAGTTAGTTGTCTACCGCCCTTCGAGGAACGGCTTCAGCCGCCGTGACCGCGACGGGTGGCGCAGCTTCCGGAGCGCTTTCGCCTCGATCTGCCGGATGCGCTCGCGCGTGACTGCGAAGCTCTGGCCCACTTCCTCGAGCGTGTGTTCGGAGCCCTCGCCGACGCCGAAGCGCATCTTGATGACGCGCTCTTCACGCGGCGTCAGCGTCTTCAGCACGCTGTCGGTCTGTTCCTTGAGGTTCAGGTTGATGACCGCATCCGACGGCGACACGACGTTCGTGTCCGGGATGAAGTCGCCAAGATGCGAATCCTCCTCCTCGCCGATCGGCGTCTCGAGCGAAATCGGCTCCTGCGCGATCTTGAGGACCTTCCGCACCTTGGACACCGGAATGTCCATGCGCTGCGCGATTTCCTCGGAGGTGGGCTCGCGGCCGAGCTCCTGCACCAGCGCGCGGGACGTGCGGATCAGCTTGTTGATCGTCTCGATCATGTGGACCGGGATGCGGATCGTGCGCGCCTGGTCGGCAATCGCGCGCGTGATGGCCTGGCGGATCCACCAGGTCGCATACGTCGAGAACTTGTAGCCGCGCCGGTACTCGAACTTGTCAACCGCCTTCATCAGGCCGATGTTGCCTTCCTGAATCAGGTCGAGGAACTGCAGCCCGCGGTTCGTGTACTTCTTGGCGATCGACACGACCAGGCGCAGGTTCGCTTCGACCAGCTCTTTCTTCGCCTGCTCGGCCTGCGCTTCGCCCTCGAGAATCGTGCGCAGCGTGCCCGTCAGCTCTTCGACCGGCTGCTCGAGCTTCTTCGCCATCTCGCGGATTTCCTTGCGGTAGTCCTCCTTGTGCTTCTGGAGGAGCTTCTTCTCCTCCTCGCGGAGCTTCCGCTTGGCCTTCGGATCGAGCCGCTGGTCGATCAGGCGCACTTCGCGCTGCTTCGCCTGGATGTCCTCGACGGCCTGCTTGATGCCCTCGATGAGACGGCGCTTCACCATTTCGGTGAACTCGATCTTGCGGATCGCGCGCGACACCTCGATCTTCGACCGGCCGATGCGCCACTTCGCGCGGCGGTACTTCCGCTTGTCGGTCTTGACGACCTCGCCGTACTTCTCCTGGAACTTGTGCAGCCCTTCGGTCGCGAGCTTGACGCGATCGATCTGCTTCAGGAACTCGCGCTGGCGCGCCATGATCTTCTCGTCGGTGATCTCCTCTTCGTTGAAGACCACCAGCTCGCGCACGGTGCGCTCGCCGCGGCGCAGGCCCTCGCCGAGCTCCAGCACTTCCTGCGTCACCTTGGGCGTGCGGGAAATCGACTTGATCACCGCGAGCTTGCCCTGCTCGATGCGCTTCGCAATCGCGACTTCGCCCTCGCGCGTGAGGAGCGGCACGGTGCCCATCTCGCGCAGGTACATGCGGACCGGGTCGTTCGTCTTGTCGAGCGCGCCGGGCGTCAGGTCGAGGTCGCCCTCTTCGCCGCCCTCGCCCTGCATCTTCTCGTCGCGGTAGGTCTTTTCCGAGTCGACCACCTCGATGCCGGCGCTGCCGAAGGTGCTGAACAGATCGTCCAGCTCTTCGCCGGACGTGATGTCGCTCGGCAACAGCTCGTTGATTTCGTCGTACAGGAGATAGCCCTTCTCCTTGCCGACAGCGATCAGCTGGCGTATTTCGTCGTACTTCTCTTCGATGGACATCTATTCTCCGTATCGGCGGGGCCCCGAAGCCCCGCGCCGCTCGCTCGCATTACGCTCCTAGTTCCTCGAGTCGCTTCAGAATCTCTTTCTTCCTCGCCCAGAGCGCGGCCAGTGCGTCGTTTGACGCGGACGGCCTCGCTTCCAGTCGATCGATCTCGTTCTGCACGGCCTCGCGGTCCCGTTCAATCCGCAGGCGCCGTATCGCATTCACGCAGTCGGTCGCGCCCGCGGGCGGCATCGCCGGCGCGGCCGCGCGTTCGACCATCCGCCGCTCGTCCTCGCCCAGCCGCTCGCGCAGCAGGCCCGGCAGGAAGTCCGGCGGCACGTCGCTCAGACTGGCCGCCAGCTTGAGCACCGCGCCCGATGCCAGCCCCACCAGATCTTCGTCGTCGAGCTGGCCGACCGCCGCAAGACCTTCGACCGGCCGATGAATCAAGGTCCAGACCAGCCCCTGTTCGGCTGGACGCAGCCTGGCGTTCACCGGTGCGACGATGGCCGGCGCTTCCCGCACCTTGCCGGCCGCCGCCTTCTTAATCTCGTCGCGAATCACCCCTTCGGTGACGCGCGCCTTGTGCGCCAGCCGATCCGCGAACTGATCGCGCTCGGCGGCATCGGGAATGGTGGCCGCGACGGCCAGCATCTCGTTCAGAAACGCGCGGCGCCCTTCGGGGCGCTGCACGTCGTGTTTCGTCACCGCGCGATCGAGCAGGAACTCCAGATACGACTGCGATCCGGTCAGCTTCGCGACGTAGGCCTGCCCGCCCTCGCGCCGCACGAACGTATCCGGATCCGTCCCGACGGGCAGCAGCGCCACGTTCACCTGGAACCCTTCGGCGACGAGCATTTCAGACGACCGCGTCGCTGCCCCCTGGCCAGCGGCGTCGGGATCAAAACTCAGAACGACCTTGGACGTGAAACGTTTCAGTACCCGCGCTTGCGCGCTGGTGAGTGCCGTGCCGCACGACGCGACGACCGGCTGGATCCCTGCCTGCCAGACCTGTGCGAGGTCGAAATAGCCTTCAACGAGGACACAATAATTGTGCTTCCGGATCGGCGCCTTCGTCACGTCGAGCCCGTAGAGCGTCCGCCCCTTCGAATAGAGCGGCGTTTCGGGCGAATTCAGGTATTTCGGGACTTGGCCCTCGTCGAGCGCCCGGCCCCCGAACGCCACGACCGCGCCCGAATCCCTCGCAATCGGAATCATCAGGCGATTGCGGAACCGGTCCACGAGCGTGCCGCCATCCCGTTCCACCACGAGGCCACTCTTGAGCTGCAGTTCAACGGGAACCTTCCGGTCGGCAAACCAGCCCCTCAGTGTATCGCGTCCGGCCGCCGGCGCATATCCGTATCCGAACGTCCGGATCGTGTCCGCCGTCAGTCCCCGGGACTCCAGTTCCCGCCTGGCCCGGGCTCCCGGGGGTAACTTCAGTTGCTCCTTATAAAAGGCCGCGGCGTCTTCATGAAGCTTGAGCAGGGCCTCCCGCTCGGCCGCCGCCGCCCGCTCGTCGGGGCCCCCCTGCGTTTCGGGGATGGGCATGCCCGCCCGCTGGGCCAGATAGCGAATTGCCTCGGGAAAAGACAGTTTCTGGTGCAATTCGACGAACTTGACCGCGTCCCCGCCCGCCCCGCACCCGAAGCACTTGAAGAACCCCTTTTCTCCATTGACGTTAAATGACGGGGTTCGTTCGTTATGGAACGGGCACAGGCCCTTCCAGGTGGCCCCCGCCTTCTTCAGGGGGACCACATCGTTAATCAGGCTGACGATGTTCGTCTGGGCCTTCAGGTCGTCCAGGAAGGATTGCGGGAATAAGGCCATCTAATCTTTGAGCTCAACGATCGTCGCGCCGTCGCCGCCCTCATTGTCCGCGGCCTTGCTCACGTCGGCGACGAGCGGGTGCTTCCGGAAGAACGTCCGTACGGCCTCACGCAGCTTGCCCGTGCCGTGCCCGTGCACGATCCGCAGCCGCCGTTCGTCGTTCAGAAGGGCATCGTCCAGAAACTTCTCGAGCCGCGTCAGGGCGTCGTCAACCGTCGATCCGATGAGCACGATTTCGCGAGCCGGCCCCGACAGCGCCGCCGCGGACCGCTTGGACGCACCTGCAACCGTGGCCGGACGCGTGGACGCCTTCACGTCCTTCATTCCCTTCACGTCCTTCAGTCCCGAAAGCGGAACGCGCATGCGCTTCCCGCGCACCTCCACGTCCACGTCTTTGCCGGACGCGCCCCGGACGATCCCGTCGGTGCCAAACGCGGCAAGCCAGACGCGCTGCCCTGGCGCGGGCGGCACGTCAAAGCCGGGCTCGTCCGCAGCCGGCACGCTGTCAATCGACGATTCAATCTCGCCCAGCGCGGCGCGGGCTTCAGCGCGGATCGATCCGACTTCGCCGGTTGTCAGGACCGGCCCGCGGCCTTGCGCGCGCTGTTGCGCGGTCTCGGCGAGTGCCTCGGCTTTCGTGCGCAGGCGCGTCACGACGGCGTCCACTTCCGCGCGCGCGTCGCGCAGGCGCTCGGCCAGCTTGTCATCGAGCCGCTTCTTCAGCACGGCCTCGCGTTCGGCGAGCCGCGTCTCGCGATCGAGCAGCGCGCTGCGCTGCGCCGCCAGCGCTTCGCGGTCTTCGCGCAGCCCGCGCTTTTCCGTTTCGACCGCGGCAAGCTCGCGGTCGACGCGGGAAAGATGCGCGGCCAGCAGCGATTCCCGGCCCGACCGCCGATTCTGCGCATCGGCCACGACAGCCTCCGGCATGCCAAGCCGCCGCGCGATCTCGAGTGCGAGACTGCGGCCGGGCGCGCCGTACCGAAGCGTGTACGTGGGCGCGAACGTTTCCGCATTGAATCCGAACGCCGCGACCGTGACGCCGTCGGTCGTCGCGCCGTATGACTTGAGCGCGTCGTCGTGCGTGGTCGCGACGACAATCGCGCCGCGCTTCCGGAAATGATCGATGACCGCCGCGCCGAGCGCGCCGCCTTCTACGGGATCCGTCCCGCCGCCGACCTCGTCCAGCAGGAGCAACGCCGGAAGGTCGAGATCGCGGTTCATCGCAACCAGGTTCGCGACGTGCGCCGAAAACGTGCTGAGGCTGGCGGCAATCGACTGTTCGTCGCCGATGTCGGCGAACACGCAGCGGAACGGCGTCAGCCGGCTGCCCCAATCGACCGGAATCAGGAGACCGGACTGCGCCATCAGCGCGAGCAAGCCAAATGCCTTGAGCGCGACCGTCTTGCCGCCCGTGTTCGGGCCCGAAATCACGAGGGCGCGGGCGGGCGGTGTCACGAGCAGGTCCGACGGAATCACGATCGACGGCCCCGACGATCGATCTTCGTCGAGCAGATCGCGCACCGACGGAATCAGCAGCGGATGGCGCGCGCCGCGGAACTCGAGGTGGCCTTCGGTGGTGAGCTCGGGTGCGATGCCATCGACACGCGCAGCCAGCCGCGCCTTGGCGTGCAGTTCGTCGAGATCGGCTGCCGCGTCGAGCAGGGCGCCCAGCTCTTCACCGCGGCCGCGGAACGCGTCGGTGAGGGCCAGCAGGATGCGATGCAGCTCTTCCTTCTCGCGCTCGACGAGCGCGACCACGTCGTTGTTGAGCGACACGGTCGACATCGGCTCGAGATACAGGCTCGCGCCGCTGGCCGACGATCCGTGCACGAGGCCCGGAATCGCGTCGCGATGCTCGGCGCGCACCACGACGACGTACCGGCCGTTGCGGTCCGTGATGATCTGGTCCTGCAGGTACTTCGCGGTGTCGCGGCCGCGCGTGAGGCCTTCGAGCGTCGAGCGGAGCCTGGAGCGCTGGCGGCGCAGCGCATCGCGAATCTCCCGAAGCGCCGGGCTCGCATCGTCAGACACGTCGCCCGACGGCTGAATCGCACGGCGGACGGCGTCGGTCTCGGCAATGAACGATCGGGCGCCGGCGACAAGGTCGGTCAGGCCCGTCAAACGCGCCTGACGCACGCGATCGACGACGGTCCCGACGGACGACACGAATCGCGAGAGACCCAGCAGCTGCAGGGGCGCGAGCGGACGATCGGCGATCTCCAGCTCCGCGAGGATGTCGGCGAGATCGTCGGGTCCATCGATGCCCAGGCCGCCCGATGATTTCTGGAATGCCGAGGCCTCGATCGTCAGGTCGAGCCGCCGGCGGACGTCTTCCGGATCCGTGGCCGGCGAGAGCGCGTGCGCGCGAGCGCGGCCCAGCACCGTCGACGCTTCGCGCGCGAGGGCGTCGCGGATCCGATCGAACTCGAGTGCCCGCAGAACAGACGATTGCATGGGAGCGCCGCGCGCAGGCGCGGCAATCCATGATTATGACATGGGGCGGGGCCGTGTCTTCGGCAGGAATTCAATCGCCACGGCAATCTTCGCGCCTGATGGGTCAGGCTTCCACGTGAGATAGACGGCCATCGGCGCCGCCAGAGGCCCGCACTCGATGCTTCCGCGCAGATCGTCGCGATAGCTGATGAACTCGACGCCCGTCAGTGACGGCGACACCGAGGTCACATCCTGTTGGCCGACCCGTATGTGGAACGTGACGCCGCGGGTCTGCACACACTCGATCTGCGTCAGCGCGCCCTCGAGCCGCTGCTCGCCCGGTTTCAAATCCCGAAAGACCGGCCGCGGTATCGACGGAGTCGACGAGGTTTCGGTCGTCCCCGTCGTTCCCGTGTCCGTGCTCAGGGCGGCCGGCAGTTTCGGTGGCGCGGGCGGGACGCCGGAAGCGGCGCCTCGCGTGCGCGCGTTTTCCGCGGCGACCACGTACCCCATGAGACTCCGCGCCGACGTGCGCACGTCTGCCGGATACGCGCCGCCGACGAACGGCGCGACGACCTCGCGCGCCTGCGCGAACTCGCCGCGGCGTGCGAGGACCTGCGCGTGCAGGAACGCATATTGATACCGGTTGCGCGCGGGCGCGCGCGCCGTCGCGAGCGCCGCCGCCGTCTCCGCGCTGGGGCCGGCGTCGGTGCGCAGCTCGAGTTCAGCCTGGCGGCTGGCGGCGTTCAGGAACACCGGATGCGCCGCGGCGGCCGAGGCGAGGAAGCGCTGTACGAGCGCGAGATCCTTCGGCGTCGGCTGCCCGCCGCGATCGAGCATGCTGTCGGCAATCACAACACCGCCGAGGTAGGCGAGCAGCCAGTCGCGTGGCGGCTCGAGTCCGTCCAAACCGATCCCGGCGGTTGATGTGGGCGTCGCCGTCGCGGCGTCGCGGCCGGCGTCCCGCTGCGCCATCGCCAGCCGGGCCGCGCCAATGACGACCGACGGTGCCGCGGGATCGATCTTCCTGGCCTGATCGAGCCGCGCCGCGGCGTCCGGCAAGGCGCGCATCTGGACCTGGAAATCCGCGAGCAGCGCCTGCACATCCAGGGGCTTGAGCGGCGTCGCCGTGGCGTCGAACTTGGTGACGCTGTCGCTGAATGCCGGCTTGTACGCTTTGAAGAGCTGCTGGCGGATGTAGTCTTCCAGTGCCTTCTGCATGTTCACGCCGCCGAACGCGTCGTGCCAGGCTTTCACCGGCGGATCGCCGGCCATCAGGTTCCCGAGGTATGCGTTGAGCTCCGTCAGCCGCGGCGGTGTTCCGAGCAGCACCAGATGCGTCATCGCCCACGCTTGCGCGTAGAACACGCCGCGCCGGCTGCCCTCGTTGTAGAGCGGCGAATCATGATTCATCTGGATCAGATCGTCGAGCGGAATCAGGACCGTGTGATTCAGCGTCGCGAGGTGATCGTCGATGATCTTGCCGAGGAGCGCTTCACGTCCGTTCTTCTGCAGCTCGAACGAGCTGTAGTACTCGGCGATGCCTTCGTTGAGCCACAGCGGGAGCGGCTGGTCCGGATGCGAGATCAGCAGGTGCGTGTATTCATGGAAGATCGTCGGCAGCCGTTCCGGATTGCCGTCGTCGATCAGCGCGATGTAGTTCAGGTCGCGGCCCGGAACGAACAAGCCGCCCACATCCACCGGCTTGCCGTTGTAGATCGGCCGGAACGGCGCGATGGCTGTTTCCGAAAGGAATACAATCACGACCGTCGGCACGGCCGAGGCCGTCACGCGGTCGCCCAGGACGCGCGTCAGCGTTTCGCGAAAGCCTTCGAACTCAACGGCGACATCCCGCAGGGCTCGTGCGCTGGTGTCGCCAATCACGACGAAGTTCGGACTTTCGAGCCGCCGCCACTGCGCGGCCGCAGGCTGAGCCGCCGCGATGAGGGCCAGGCCAACGATCGCTCCAAACATGCGTGTCATCGCAGCGTCACCTGTCGTTACCCGTCGTCACCCGTCGTTACTTGCCGTGGTACTCGATCTTTTTCAGAAACTCCGCCAGATACGGCCCCCAGATCGCCGGCAGCGAGTGCGTGCCGTGGCCGCGCGTCTGATCGCTGATCGGGATCAGGACGTACTTGGCGTCTTTCACGCGCGGCAGGAATTTTTCGACGAGCCCGAGCTCGGGCGGATTGACCTGGTCGTCAGCGGAATTGATGGCGAGCACGGGCGCCTTGATTTTTTCGAGCTTACCCGCGACGCTCGGGTCGTAGTCGCGTGACGCTTCGTACTGATAAATGAAATCGTTCGCGTCGGTGCTGCGCAGGCGCTGGTTGATCGTCTGCGTCGCGGCGGCCTCGGCGGCATCGCGCGTCGGATACTGCTTCTGCTGCTGCAGCGGCACGCTCTGCATCATGAACATCAGCGACACGGCTGTGCGGAGGCCCAGCGCCGGCGGAGCGGTGTACTCGCCGTTCATGTAGGCGGGATCGGCGCGTATCGCATCGACCATCATCTGCCGCATCATGCGGTTCCGGCCCGCGATCTGCGTCGGAAAGCACGCGAGTGGCACGAGCCCGTCCATCATGTCCGGATAGTTCTCGCCCCACATCCACGAGTGCATGCAGCCCATTGATGTGCCCATCACCAGCTCGAGATGATTCACGCCAAGCGCCTCGGTCATCAGGCGGTACTGCGCCGTGACCATGTCCTCGTAGCCGTACTTCGGAAATCTGGCGTGCAGGCCGTCCGAGGGCTTGCTCGACTTGCCGGTGCCGATGCCGTCGGGCAGCACGATGAAGTGCGTCGCCGCGTCGAGCATCTTGCCGGGGCCGAAGAGCTCGCCGGCGAACGACGCCGACAGAAACCCCGTGCCCGCGCCCGTCGTGCCGTGCAGCACGAGCACCGCGTTGTGCACCTTGCCGTCGGACTCCTTTCGCGGCGTGCCCATGGTCGCGTAATGAATCTTCAGCTCGGGCAGGACTTCGCCGTCCGCGAACTTGAAGTCCTTCATCACGAAGTCGCGCTCGGTGGCTTGCGGAACGCCGGCGCCGCGCTGCGCCGCGCCGGTCAGGGTGGTGGCGGCGACGAAGGCAAGAAGGACTGACATGGCTCGCATGGGGCGGATTGTACAGGCGAACGAAGCCGGGCTTGATTTTTGGGAGTTGTGGGCGAAAATCAAGCGCGGCTTCATGACACCACTTCCGAATTTCATCGGCGGTCAGTGGCTCCCGTCTCGCGGCGATTCCACCGTGGACGTCCACAATCCGGCGAAGGGCATCGTCATCGCACACACGCCGTTATCGACGGGCGCGGATGTGGACGCCGCTGTCCGTGCCGCGGCCGGCGCGTTCCCGGAATGGAGCGAAACCCCGCCGGTGGTGCGCGCGCGCGCGATGTTCAGGTTCCGGGAATTGCTCAACGAACACGCCGAGGAAATCGCGCGCCTGGTCACGACCGAGCACGGCAAGACCCTCGACGAAGCGCGCGGCAGCGTGCGGCGCGGCATCGAATGCGTGGAAGTGGCGTGTGGCGCGCCGTCCATGCTCATGGGCTACGGCCTCGAGAACGTCGCCGCCGACCTCGACTGCCAGGTCATGCGGCAGCCGCTCGGCGTCTGCGCCGCGATCGCGCCGTTCAATTTTCCGGCGATGGTCCCGCTGTGGTTTCTGCCGTTCGCGGTGGCGTGCGGCAATACCTTCGTCCTCAAACCGTCGGAACAAGTCCCGCTGTCGATGCAGCGCATCTTCGAACTGCTGGAGAAATGCGACATTCCGCCCGGCGTGGTGAACCTCGTGCACGGCGGCCAGGCGGTTTCAGAAGCCATCTGCGATCATCCCGGCATTCGTGCCGTGTCCTTCGTCGGGTCGACGCAGGTCGCGCGGCTCGTCTATCAACGCGCCACCGCGGCGGGGAAGCGCGTCCAGGCCCTCGGCGGCGCCAAGAACTTCATCGTCGTCATGCCGGACGCGGATCTCGATCGCGCGATCCCGAACATCACCGAATCGTTCTATGGCTGCGCGGGCGAGCGGTGTCTGGCCGGCAGCGTCCTGCTGCCCGTCGGCGCCGCGCACGGACCGGCGCGCGATCGGCTCGTCGAGGCGGCGCGTTCGCTGCGCGTGGGTGACGGGCTGGAGCCGGGCGTGCAGATGGGCCCGGTCATCAGCGCGCGCCATCGCGACCGCGTGCAAAGCTACGTATCGCTCGGCCTCACGGAAGGCGCGACCCTCGCGCTCGACGGCCGCACGAGGACGCTGCCGCCAGACGGGTTTTTCGTGGGCCCCACGGTCTTCGACCGCGTCTCGCCGGAGACGCGCATCGGTCGCGAGGAGATTTTCGGGCCTGTCGCAACCGTGTGCCCGGTGCGCGATCTCGATGAGGCCTTTCGGATCATGGACGCGCATCCGAATGCGAATGCGACGTCCATTTTTACGCCGAGTGGCCGCGCCGCGCGCGAGTTCGCGCATCGCGCGACTGCCTCGATGGTCGGCGTCAACGTCGGCGTGGCCGCGCCGATGGCGTATTTTCCGTTCGGCGGCGCGCGTGACAGTTTCTTCGGCGACCTCAAAGTCCACGGGCGCGACGCCTTCGCGTTCTACACCGACCAGAAAGTGACGATGAGCCGATGGCAGTAATTGCAGGTACCCAGCCGCTCACGTCTGAGCAAATCATCGAGCTGTCCAAGCGCCACACCCTTTTCGAGTGGTCCGTGCAGGGCGCCGTCAATCCCATTCCCGTGTCGCGCGCCAAGGGCGTGTACTTCTGGTCGCCCGACGGCACGCGGTATCTCGACTTCAACAGTCAGCTGATGTGCGTGAACATCGGGCACGGCGATCCGCGCGTGATCAAAGCCATCCAGGATCAGCTCGACGTGTTGCCGTACGTCAATCCGTTCATGGCCACCGAAGGCCGCGCGCGGCTCGGGGCGAAACTCGCGGAGATCTGTCCTGGCGACATCGACGCGTTCTTCTTCACGAACGGCGGCGCCGAAGCCAACGAAAACGCGATGAAAATCGCGCGCTGGGTCACCGGCCGGCTCAAGATTCTCGCGTTCTACCGTTCCTACCATGGCGGCACGGCCGGCGCCATTTCCGCAACCGGCGATCCGCGCCGGTGGACCGAGCCGTCCATGCCCGGCGTCATCCACGTCCTCAATCCGTACCACGGCATCGAGCAGGGATGGGACTCGGTCGATCGCGCGCTCGCGTATCTCGAAGAAGTCATCCAGCTCGAGGGCTCATCGACCATCGCGGGCTTGATCATGGAGCCCGTGGTCGGCACGAACGGCATTCTCGTGCCGCCCGACGGTTATCTCGCCGGTGTGCGCGCGCTGTGCGATCGCTACGGCATCCTCATGATCTGCGACGAAGTGATGTCCGGCTTTGGGCGCACGGGCGAATGGTTCGCCGTCAATCACTGGAACGTCGTGCCCGACCTGATGACGATGGCGAAGGGATTGACGAGCGCGTACGTGCCGATGGGCGCGGTGGGCCTGCGGCGAACCATTGCCGATCAATTCACAGAGCGGCAGTTCGCGTCGGGCCTCACCTATAACAGCCATCCGCTGGCGTGTGCCGCGGCGCTGGCGACGATTGCCGTGTACGAAGAGGACGGGCTGATTGCGCGCGCGAAGGAACGCGGGCGATTGATGGCGCAGCTGCTCGCCGACCTGGCCGCGAGACACCCGAGCGTGGGCGCCGTGCGATCGATCGGGCTGTTCGGGATTGTCGAAGTGATTCGGAATCGCGCGAGCCGGCAGCCGATGGCGCCGTTTGGCGGCGCGTCGCCGGAGATGGCCGAACTCTCCGCGTTTCTGCGCGCCAGCGGACTGTATACATTCGTCCGCTGGCATAACGTTTTTACCAATCCACCGCTCTGTATTACCGAGGCAGAGCTGCGCGAAGGGTTTGAAACCGTTGATCGCGGGCTGGCTCTGATGGATCGACATGTGCATGCCTGAAGCCATACAATTGAAGGTCGTGCCACTTCTGCGGCTCCCGTCCTCATGACTGCGCCTGAGACCCTAATCCTCGTCGCGTATTTCTTTGTCCTGAGCATCCTGGGCATCTACGGGTGGCATCGGTACTACCTGGTCTACGAGTACATGAAGAACAAGCACCGGGTCCCCGGGCCTCCGCCGGCCGTGGACGAATGGCCGGTGGTGACGATTCAACTTCCCATCTTCAATGAGATGTACGTCGTCGATCGGCTGATCGACGCGGTCTGTGCGATCGACTATCCGCGCGAGAAACTCGAGATTCAGGTCCTCGACGATTCGACCGACGAGACGTGCGGGATTGCGCAGCTCGCCGTGCAGCGCTGGGCGATGCGCGGATTCGACATTGCCTATCTGCATCGATCGGATCGCACCGGATTCAAGGCCGGCGCGCTCGATGCGGGCCTGCGGGTGGCCAAAGGGCAGTTCATCGCGATCTTTGACGCGGACTTCGTGCCGACGTCCGACTTCCTGTTCCGCACCGTGCCGTACTTCACCGTGAACGACCGGCTGGCGGTGGTGCAGGCGCGCTGGGGGCATCTGAACGACGACTACTCGCTGCTCACGCGCGTGCAGTCGATTCTGCTCGACGGGCACTTCGTGCTCGAACACGGCGGCCGCAACCGGTCGGGCTGCTTTTTCAATTTCAACGGCACGGCCGGGGTGTGGCGGCGCGAGGCGATTGGCGACGCCGGCGGGTGGCAGCACGACACGCTGACCGAAGATCTCGATCTGAGCTACCGCGCGCAGCTCCGCGGCTGGAAGTTCCTGTTTCTGCCGAACCTGGTGACGCCGGCCGAAGTGCCGGTGGAAATGAACGCGTTCAAGTCGCAGCAGCACCGCTGGGCCAAGGGATCGATCCAGACGTGCCGCAAGGTGCTGCCGTACATCCTGCAGTCGGATCTGCCGCTGAAGGTGAAGGTGGAGGCGTTCTTCCATCTGACGGCGAACTTCAACTATCTGTTGATGGTCGTCCTGTCGGTGCTGATGTTCCCCGCCATGGTCGTGCGCTACACGATGGGCTGGACGGAGATGCTGCTCATCGACGTGCCGCTGTTCCTCGCGGCAACGGCGTCGGTGTTCAATTTCTACCTGATTTCACAGCGCGAGACGTACCCCGACTGGCGATCGCGCGTGCGGACGCTGCCGATGGTGCTGGCCGTGGGGATTGGCCTGGCCGTGAACAACAGCAAGGCCGTCATCGAAGCCATGCGCGGGAAGGTGAGCGACTTCGCGCGCACGCCGAAGTACGGCATCGAACGCGCGCGCGACGACTGGCAGCACAAGAAGTATCACCAGTCGCTGCCGATCCAGCCGTTCATCGAAGTCGCGCTGGGCCTCTATTTCACGGGCACCGTGCTCTACGCACTGAACCACGGCATCTACGGCACGCTGCCGTTTCTGGTGCTGTTCCAGGTGGGCTTCCTCTATACGGGACTGATGTCCATCTTCCAGCAGACCGGCGGCGATGACCTGCTCGTGAAGGCTCCCCAGATCGCCAGCGGAAAATAATTGATGGCCGTCGACGCAAAACCCAAGGCCGGCCTCGAAGACGTGGTCGCCGGCGAGTCCGCGATCTGTTATCTCGACGGCGATCGCGGCGTCCTCGCCTATCAGGGTTACGACATTCACGATCTGGCGGACGCCGAACGCGGCGCGTCGTTCGAGGAATGCTGCTATCTGCTCTGGCACGGCCGGCTGCCGACGAAGCCGGAGCTGGGCGACCTGCAGACGCAGCTCGCGGCGGCGCGAGTGCTGCCCGAGCCCGTGCTCCGCGCGATGCGATCGCTGCCGAACGTGGACGGCATGGACGCGCTGCGCACGCTCACGTCAATCCTTGGTCACTACGACCCGGGCGCGAGCGATCGATCGCCCCAGGCCAACTACCGGCGCGCGGTCCGCATCACGGGGCAGATGGGTTCGCTCGTCGCGACATGGGGGCGGATGGCGAACGGCGGGGGACCGATCGATCCGGATCCCGCGCTCGGCCACGCCGCCAACTTTCTCTACATGCTGACGGGCAAGCGCCCCTCGGGCCTCGCGGCGCGGGCGTTCGACGTGTCGCTGGTGCTGCACGCCGACCATGAGCTGAACGCCTCGACGTTTGCCGCGCGCGTCGCGGCGGCGACGCTGACCGACCTGCACTCCGCGATCGTCGCGGCGGTGGCGACACTGAAGGGCCCGCTGCACGGCGGTGCGAACGCCGAAGTCATGAAGATGCTGCTGGACATCGGCAAGGACGCCGGTCCCGAGCGCGCCGAGGCCTACGTGCGTGCCCGGCTCGACCGCAAGGAAAAGATTTCCGGCTTTGGCCACCGGGTGTACCGGACCGAAGACCCGCGCGCGACGCATCTGCGCCGGTTCGCGAAGCTGCTCGGCGAGAAGGCCGGCGAGCCGCAGTGGTTCGAGATGTCGCAGCGCATCGAGCAGCTCGTCAAGAGCGAAAAGAAGCTGTACCCGAACGTGGACTTCTACTCGGCCTCGATGTTTTACGCGCTCGGCATTCCGGTGGATTTGTACACGCCCATTTTCGCGGTTAGCCGCGTCTCGGGCTGGACGGCGCACGTACTCGAGCAGTATTCGAACAACCGCCTCATCAGGCCGCGAACGGAGTACATTGGTCCGGCGTACCCGCAGACGTTCCTGCCCATAGAGCAGCGGTAGGGCGGTCGCGGACCGGTCGTACCCGTCGCACCAGTCGTACCAGTCGTACCTGTCGTACCCGAAATGGACCCAAGCCGCATCCGGAACTTCTCGATCATCGCCCACATCGACCACGGCAAGTCGACGCTGGCCGATCGTTTTCTGGAATTCACCGGCGCGCTGCAGGCGCGCGAAATGGAAGCGCAGGTCCTGGATTCGATGGACCTCGAGCGCGAGCGCGGGATCACCATCAAGGCGCACGCCGTACGGCTCAACTACAAGGCCCTGAACGGCGAAGACTACGTCCTCAACCTGATCGACACGCCCGGGCACGTGGATTTTTCGTATGAAGTGACGCGGTCGCTGTCGGCCTGCGAAGGGGCGCTGCTGCTCGTCGACGCCTCGCAGGGCGTCGAGGCACAGACGCTCGCGAATGCCTACCTCGCGACCGACAACAACCTCGAGATCATTCCCGTCATCAACAAGATCGATCTGCCCGGCGCGCAGCCCGACGAAGCGCGGCGCCAGATCCGGGAGATCATCGGCCTCGACGACACCGGGGCCATTCTGGCGAGCGCCAAAGAGGGCACCGGCATCCGCGACATTCTCGAAGCCGTCGTCCACCGGCTGCCGCCGCCAACCGGGGACATGGACGCGCCGCTCAAGGCGCTCATCTTCGACTCGTGGTACGACGCGTATCGCGGCGTCGTCATCCTGACGCGCGTGATCGACGGCGTGATGAAGCCCGGCCTCAAGATTCGGCTGATGCAGACGGGCCAGGATCTGCAGATCGAGCAGCTCGGCGTGTTCGGCCCGAAACCGATGCCGGTGGATTCGCTCGGCGTCGGCGAAGCCGGGTTCATGGTCGCCAACATCAAGAACGTCGCCGACGCGAAGATCGGCGACACGATCACCGAAACCGCGCGGCCGACCGCGACGCCGTTTCCGGGCTTCAAGGAACTGAAGCCGATGGTCTTCGCCGGCTTGTATCCGGTGGAGGGGTCGAAGTACGGCGAGTTGCGCGAAGCGCTCGAGAAACTGCGGCTGAACGACGCGTCGTTCTTCTTCGAGCCGGAGACGTCGGCGGCGCTCGGCTTCGGCTTCCGCTGCGGGTTCCTCGGCCTGCTGCACATGGAAATCGTGCAGGAGCGGCTCGAGCGCGAGTTCGACCAGGACCTGATCACGACGGCGCCCGGCGTCTTGTACCGCGTCACGACGACGGACGGCGTGGTCACGGAAATCGACAGTCCGGCAAAGCTGCCGGAAACCGGGCGCATCGCGAAAATCGAAGAGCCCGTGATCACGGCGATGATCCTGACGCCATCCGACCATGTCGGCGGCATCCTCGAGCTCTGCCAGAGCAAGCGCGGCGTCCAGAAGGGCCTCGACTACGTGGCCAAGGACCGCGTGCTCATCACCTACGAAATGCCGTTCAACGAAGTCGTGCTCGACTTCTACGACCGGCTGAAAACGATTTCGCGCGGCTACGCGTCCCTCGACTATCACGTCACCGGCTATTGGGAATCGCCGCTGGTGAAGCTCGACATTCTTGTGAACGGAGAGCCCGTGGACGCGCTGTCCACGATCGTCCACGAAGACGGCGCGTACCCGCGAGGCCGGGCCCTCGCGTCCAAGATGCGCGAGCTCATTCCACGCCAGATGTTCGAAGTCGCCATCCAGGCCGCCATCGGCAGCCGCATCGTCGCCCGTGAGACGGTGAGCGCGTTGCGCAAGAACGTGCTCGCCAAGTGCTATGGCGGCGACATCAGCCGCAAGCGTAAACTGCTCGAGAAACAGAAAGAGGGCAAGAAGCGCATGAAGCGGGTCGGCCGCGTGGAGATTCCGCAGGAGGCGTTTCTCGCGGTCCTCAAGATTGGCGACGACGCCAAATAGCAACGAACAACGAACAATAAAACAACTGACAACTTAAACACATTCTCAACGGGTCATCGCGTGCCTGAAGCTGCCGTCACAAAATCCGTTTTCCGCGAATACTTCGAGTCGCTCGTCATTGCCGTAGCGCTGGCGTTGTTCGTGCGGACGTGGGTGTTTCAGGCGTTCAAGATTCCCACGGGATCCATGGAGCCGAACCTGAAGGTCGGCGATCACTTGATCGTCAACAAGATGGTGTTTTCGCCGACCGCCACCGGGTTCGAGCGCGCGATTCTGCCGCACCGGGACATCCACCGCGGCGACGTCATCGTCTTCAAGTTTCCCGAGGACCCCACGCGCGATTTCATCAAGCGCGTGATCGGGTTGCCCGGCGACCAGCTCGAGCTCCGGCGCAAGAAAATTCTAATCAACGGCCAGGAGATTCCGGAGCCGTACGTCCACTTCCTGGTGCCGCTGTCGCCCGAGTCCGACAAGCGCAGCGACGATCTGCGCGAGGAGTACGGGCCGGTGACGGTGCCGGCCAATCAGTACTTCATGATGGGCGACAACCGCGACAACTCGCAGGACAGCCGCTACTGGGGCTTCATGCCGGCCAGCTACGTGAAAGGGCAGGCGCTGTTCATCTACTTCTCCGTTGGCGAGTCCGTCGGAGATATCCAGTGGGGACGACTGCTGAACAGAGTCCGGTAGCTCAGTGCGTGCGATAGTTCTGCCGCAGCTTTTCGACTTCCTGCCTGACCTGCGTCACGTACGCCTCGTCTGAGATCCCTGACAGATTCGTTTCGACATTGAGCAACGCGCCGAGGCCGGCGCTCGTGGCGAGCTGCTGTGCAACGCCGGCGTCGCTTCCGGCATTGGGATTGCCATGGGCGGAAACGAGCCGGGCGAGCCTGGCGAGTGCGAGGGCCGATCGCAGCGTCTCGAGCGGCACATCCGTCGCGTGTTTCATCGCCTTCGCGACCGCCGCCTTTCGCGCGGCTTTTTCATCATCGGTGCTCTTAGGCAGTTTGTAGGCCGCGACGACGGCGTCGTAGGAGGCGGCATCGTCATCGATCAGCGCGACACACTTCGTGCGCAGCGACTGGATCTCCGGGAGCGCCGCGTCGAGCGCTTCCCGATCCTCCGGCGTGCCGCTTTTCGTCTTCGGCATCGCGGCCACCATCGCCAACAGTGACGCGGCCACGGCGCCGGTGAGCGCGGCGGCCGAGCCTCCTCCGGGCGTGGGCGTGGGCGCGGCGAAGGCGTCAAGCAGTTCCTGAACCGTCTTACTGGCGAGCATGGACGAGGGTTCCTTTCTTGAACACGTGCGTAACGGGATTGGCGTTGATGCGCAGCAGGTTGACGGCCGGCCCGTCGATCATCACCGCGTCGAGCTGTTTGCCGGCTTCGAGACTGCCGGCGCGATCGTGGCGATCGAGCGAGTACGCGCCATTGATCGTCGCGGCGGCCAGCGCTTCTTCGAACGTCAGGCCCATGCCGAAGCAGGCCAGCGTCATCGCGAACGGCATGGAGGGCGAAAACCCGCCGCCCGGATTGACGTCGGTCGCGATCGCGACCGGCACGCCGGCGGCAATCAACTCACGCGCGGGCGCGAACCGGCCAAGTTTCAGATAAAACGCCGCCGCCGGTAGAAGCGTCGCCACGGTGCCGGCGCCCGCCAGCTCCGCGACCCCATCCGCCGTGACCTGTACCAGGTGATCGGCCGAGCGCGCGCCGACATGCGCGGCGACAGTGGTCCCACCGGAAGAGGCCAGCTCGTCGGCATGCAGCCGCGGCTTGAGACCGGCCGCCTTGCCGGCCTCGAGAATCGCGATCGACTCGTCTGGCGTAAAGAATCCGCGGTCGCAAAACACATCGCACCACTCGGCATGCACGGCGACAGCGGGGATCATCTCGTCGATGACGACGCGTACGAATTCCGCCTGGCGGCCCCGATACTCGGGCGGCACCTCGTGCGCGCCCATGAACGTGGCCACGAGCTCCATGGGCTGCGATTGGTTGAGCGCCGCAATGACGCGCAGCATCCGCAGCTCGCTGGCGGTGTCGAGCCCGTACCCGCTTTTCGCTTCGCAGGTGGTCGTGCCGGCTGCGAGCATTTCGACCAGGCGCGCGCCCGTCTGTGCGGCCATCTCGGTTTCCGAGGCCGCGCGAGTCGCGCGGACGGTCGAGAGAATGCCGCCACCGGCCGCTGCGATGTCGGCATAGGTTGCGCCCGCGAGCCGCCGCCGCAGCTCATCGCGCCGATCGCCGGCGAACACGACGTGCGTGTGCCCATCGCAGAACCCCGGCACGAGCGATCGCCCACGGCCGTCGATCACACGCGTGGATGCGCCGATGTTGGTGTGAGCGCGCACGTCGGACGTCGCCCCCACGGCGACGATCGTGGCGCCTTCGCACGCGATCGCACCATCGGCGATCGGTCCATGATCGCGCTGCCGCGCGCCAGCTCGCGGTGCCTCACCGGCGACGGTCCAGAGTTCATCGAGATGTTCGATGAGGAGCGAAATCACGCGAGCAAGATTTTAGTTGAAGATCGCTTGTCAGACGGGGCGTGGAGAGCCGCGGAGAGCCGTAGAGTTCCATGGAGGATGCACGCGGTCATGAGGCTGGGCCTGGTGGCACGGCTCCGCCGAGCCAAGCGACGGAGGGAGCGCGCACGAAAACGAGAAGCGTTCAATTCACCGGCTTCTCGTTTTCGCGCACGCTTCCTCCGTCGCCGGCCGCCACAGGCGGCCGCCAGGCCCAGTCTTCCATGGACCTCCATGGCCCTCTATGGACCTCCAAGCCCCGTAAAGTTCGCGCACAAACGCACTCGGATGCTCTGCGCGCTGACATGCGTGATCTCAACGGTCTTGTTCCGCGACGTCGCGCCGGCAACGATTCGAACGGCGCGTTTCGGCAGGTCAAGCGCATCCGCGATCGCCGCAACGACTGCCTGATTTGCCGCGTCAGCAACCGGCGGCGCGGTGACGCGGACGACGACCCGGCCGTCGCGCACGCCCTCGATGGCGGTGCGTGGCGAGCGGGGCATGACGCGGATCGCGACGCGCACGCCGGCGGCGACGGCCGTCACCGGATCGTTGTTCACTGGGCTCAGTGGGCTCACCGATGCCCGAAAATTGAGGTGCCCACACGCACGATGGTCGCGCCTTCCTCGATCGCGACCTCGAAGTCCTGGCTCATGCCCATCGACAGCTCGGTGAGGGATGCGGCAGGGATGCCGCTCGTGACCAGGTCATCGCGGAGCTCGCGCAGCTTGCGGAACCACGGGCGTGAGGCTTCGGGATCATCGGGAATCGGCGGAATGATCATCAATCCGCACAGCCTGGCGGCCCGCGCCTCCAGGGCGGCGCGGGCCAGATCGTGAATGCGGCTCGCGTCGGCGCCGAACTTGGATTGCTCGCCGGCGAGGTCCACCTGCAGCAGCACCTTCGGCTGCGTGCCCAGATCCACCGCGGCCGCGTCAATCTTCACGAGTAGATCCACGCTGTCGATGGAGTGGATCCACTGAAACGCGCCGGCGGCCTTGCGCGCCTTGTTGGATTGCAGATGCCCGATCAGATGCCAGTCGAGCTTCAAATCCGCGAGCGCGGCTGTCTTCTCGAGGCCTTCCTGCACGCGGTTCTCGCCGAAGTGGCGCTGACCGGCGTCGGCGGCGAGGCGGACGGCGTCCGGTCCGAATGTTTTCGAGACGGCGAGGAGTGTGACGTGGTCGGGAGAACGGCCCGCCCGGGCGGCGGCGGAAGCAACCCGGCGCCGAACCGCGTCGAGATTCGACGCGATGTCCGCGCCGGGTGGCATCGTTACTTGATCGCGGCGAGCAGTCCCTTGGCGGCTTCCGCGTGCTCGCCGGTCGGGGCCAGGTTCAGGTACGCCTGCAGCGGCGCCTTGGCATCGGCAATCGCGCCGCCGCCCCCGGCGCTGGCGACGCTGAACGTCGTCAGGCCCAGATAGAACTGGGCGTTGGCGTTCTTGGGATCGGCCTTGACGGCTTTCGCGAACGCTTCCTTCGCCTCGGCCATCTTGCCCGAGTTGTAGAAGATGACGCCCTGGTTGTAGAGCGCGATCGGATCGCCGCCGCCCGGCGCGCTGGCCATCAGCTCGTTGGCCTTCGCGCTCATCTTCGCCGCGTCTTCCATCTTCTTCTGCGAGTTGTAGAGCGTCGCGAGGTTCGTGTACGGCTCCGGGATATCCGGGTTGATCTCGATGGCCTTGAGAAACGCCTTTTCCGCCTCGGCTTCGTTCTTGAGCTTCACGTAGGCTTCGCCGATGCGCACGAAGCAGCGGGCGCATGACTGCTCGGTATTTTCCAGCTTGGTCGCCACCGAGGTGTACTTGGCAATCGCGTCTTCCCACTTCTTCGAGTCAAAGAGCGCATTCGCGTCCTTGAGCAGCAGATCGAGCTCGGCGTTGCGCTTGTTGAGCGCGTCAATCGCCGAGTTCGACATGCCGGGTGGCGGCGCGTTCGCGGCGGTGCGCGGCTTCTTGCCCGAAGCCAGCGCTTCCTCGGTCAGCGCGTCCATGTCCGGCAGCCTGAGCTTGTCGCCCGGCTTGAGCACAACGTCGTTGGCCGTCGCGATGAACACCACGCGGTTGTTCTTGTTCGGGGCGCGGCCGGGAACCGGATCCGTCCACTCCAGCCGGACGGAAATGTCATACGTGCCGGGGGGCAGGCCGGACTTGTAAAAGTCCCCGTTCAAGTCCGTGATGGCCTTGAACACCTTGGGCGGCTCGCTTTTCAGGGTCAGCGTGACCTGTCCTTCAGAGATGCCGATCTGGAAGTCCGTCGGGCTCTGATGGCCGGCAAGCGGCTTGCCAGCCTGGTCGGTCGTCCGGCGATCCACGTCGATCACGCGGCCGGTGATCGAGCCATTCTGGGCCTGCGCAGGCGCGGCCCAAGCCAAAATCCCTGCCGCGAGACCGGCGGCATACGTCAATTGCATCAAACGGCGGGTCATACCAAGCCTCCTGAAAGCTCTGAACGATTTTACCCTCTTAAGGTTGCAGATGGCGACAACGTCTCAAAAGACGTTTCGGCAGCGAGCGTGCGGCCAGCCCGCGAGCCTCGCGAAACGAGCCGAAATCCGTCGCCGTTTGCGCAATGCGACGGATTTCGCGAGTGAGCGAGCTGAGGGTCTGGGGGCGCAGCCCCCAGATCAATCACAGCTGCCCGTTGTTGGCGAGGCGGACGAAGGCTTCGAGGGTAACGACGCGCACAAGCTGGGCGTGAATGAGGTGTTCGGCCATTTGCCCGGACACGAAGTAGTCGCGCAGGGTCCAGCCGTCGCCGCCGAGGACGAGGTAGGCGCGTGCCGCCTGCCCGGCCCGCACGGCATCGGCGAGGCACATCACTTCAAACGGCACTTTCTGTTCGGCCGTACCGCCGGTTTGCTGCCACTTGAGCGAGACCAGCGCAGATTGTCCGTCTTTCTCGGCGATCGCATCGACTTTGTGGACGCGGCCGCCGCACCGCGTGCCGACGACGGCTTGTTTCTGCAGCGCGTAGCCGCCGCGCTCGAGCGCCGGAATCACCATCGCCTCGAGGACGCTGCCCGTGCTCGTATTTCTCGTCGTCACAGATTGCGGGTCCCGAGAATTTCGCGGGCAGGTGTGCGGTCGCCGGTACAGCTGATGCGTCGCGGTGCGTCGAGAAACTCGATCGTATAGCCGAGCTTGCGGTAGAGCGCTTCGACGCGATCGGTGGCCTGATTCACGAGCACGACCGGTCCGCGATGTTTCGCGAGCCACTCGGCCGTGCGCGTCTGGTCGTCCCACGAAAAGCCGCCGCGCGAGTAGTGCGTGAACTCGACGTCATACGGCGGATCGGCGTACACGAAGTCAGTGCGCTCGATCGGCACGGCCAGCACGTCGGAATTCGTGAACGTCCAGTTCGCGAAGGCGTCGGAATACGCGGAGAAGTCCGACACGTAGCCAATCGTCTTGTATCGCCCGAACGGCACGTTGAAGACGCCGCGGCTGTTGAAGCGGCAGAGTCCGTTGTAGCCCGTTCGATTCAGGTAATAGAACAGCTGCGCCGCTTCCGCCGATTCGTGTTCGCCGGCCGCGAGCAACGCATTGAAACGCTCCCGGTGCTGGTAGTACGTCCGCTTACTGTTCGACAGCTTCACCGTCAGATCGAGGCCGCGCTGCAGCCAGCGATAGAAACTGATCAGATGCGGATTCGCGTCGTTGAGCAGCGCGCGCTCCGGGCCGAGACCCAGCGCCACCGCGAGCCCGCCGCAAAACGGCTCGACCAGGCGCCGCTGTTTGTGCGCCTTCCAGAGCGGCTGCAGATACGGCACCTGCCATCGCTTGCCGCCGGCCCATTTGAGCGGCGGACGAGGCGAGCTGACGGCGGCGGCCACGGGCATGTCGAGCGCCAGTGTATCCGACGGCGTGACACGCAAGGTCACGCCTCGACCCGTCGTCACCTGTCGTCACCCGACTCCAGAAATCGCTGAACCACATCCAGACTGTCCGTGATCGGCGCCGGCGGCAGCGATCCGAGAAATCGGCGGCCGTAAGACATCCGCGTGAGCCGCGGATCGAGAATCGCCAGCACGCCGCGATCGCTTCTGGTGCGGATCAGCCGGCCCAGACCCTGGAGCAATGTCAGGGTCGCCAGCGGAATCTGATACTCGTGAAACGGGTGGCCGCCGCGCTCCTGAATGACTTTGATGCGCGCGGAGACGAGCGGGTCCGCGGGTGACGCAAACGGCAGCCGGTCGATGATCACGCAGCTCAGCGCTTCGCCGGCCACATCGACGCCCTGCCAGAAGCTGGCGGTGGCGAGCAGGACGGCGTTTGGCGTGGCGCGGAAGTCACGCAGCAGGGACGTGCGCGGCGCCGTGCCTTGCAGAAACAGCGGCCACCGCACGCGGCGCTCAATCCGCGCGTGCACGTCGCGCATGGCCGCATACGACGTGAACAGCACGAACGCGCGGCCCTGCGTGCGATCGAGCAGCTCCACAATCGTCCACGCCGCGGCGCTGTTGAACTCCGGCGATCGGGGATCCGGCATCTCCGGCGGCAGGTACAGCACCGCTTGCTGCGTGAAATCGAACTCCGACGGCAGCTGAATCGCATCCGCCTCCTCGAGCCCGAGCCGCGTCTTCACGTAGCCGAACTGGCCCTCGACCGCGAGCGTCGCCGACGTCAGGACGGTCGCGCTGCGGTCGCCGACAATCTCGGATTTGACGATGTGCGAGACCTCGATTGGCGCCGCACGCAGGGACACGCCCCGGCCACGCGCTTCGACGTAGTTCACATACGTCGGATCGTCGGGGGAGAGCACGATGCGGAGGTCTTCGCCGAGCGCGACGGCGCGCGCCGCCATGGACGTCAAATCATCGGCCGGTTGTCCTTGCGGCGGCGCCGCACTCGCGCCTTGATTCTGAGGCTTGAGCAGCGACGCCAGCCGGCCGAGCGCCGCCTGCGCGCGCTCGCCCGGGTCTCTGAGACGTTCGAGCGCGCCGGCGGACAACGTGGCGCGATCGCCGCCGCCGTCCGGTCCCCGAAGTTCCGATCTCGCCGCGTCGAACAGACGGCCGAAGGCGTGCTGAAGGTCCGACACCGCGTTCGACAACGCAACCATCCGCACCGCGTCAGTACCCGGCAGCGCGCCAATCGCCTGCGTCACATCGCGCACGAGCTCGTCGACCCGCCGTGTGCTCGCCGCCACGCCGAAATACATCGTCACCACGTCTTCGAGCTGATGCGCCTCATCGATGACCGCGATGTCACATTCCGGAATTACTTCTCCGAATCCGCCTTTGCGGACGGAAGCATCGGCGCACAGCAGGTGGTGATTGACGATGACAAGGTCGCTTTCGGCGGCGCGCTCCTTCATGCGCGTGACGAAGCAGTCCAGATGCTGCGGACATTCGCGGCCCAGACACTGTTCCGCCGTGGCGGTGACGTCGCTCCAGAGCGGCAGGTCATCCGGCATGTCCTCGATTTCGCTGCGATCGCCGGTGGCCGTGGCGGCGGCCCAGTCACTGATTGTTCGCAGCCACCGCCGATCGCCCGGCTCGAGTCCGGCTTCTGCTTCCTGCAGCCGGCCGAAGCGGTGCAGGCACAGATAGTTCGTGCGTCCTTTCATGTACGCCGCTTTGATCGGCGTTCCGAGCGCTGCTGCGAGCGCGGGCACGTCCTTGTAGAAGATCTGATCCTGCAGCGTGCGCGTGCCGGTGGAAATGAGCACTTTCTTGCCCGCGAGCACCGCGGGCAACAGGTAGGCGAGTGTCTTGCCCGTGCCCGTGCCGGCCTCGGCGATCAGCGTGCCGCCCTGCTCGAATGCGTCGGCGACGCGCCCGGCCAGCTGCCGTTGTCCGGGCCGTGTTTCAAAGCCGTCGATCGCGCCGGCCAGCGGACCGTCGTGGTCGAGCGCCGCGCGCACGCGGGTGGAAAGCGTCACGCGAATGTCAGCGCGCCACGCTCGCTTCGCGGGAGGCGAGTGCGGGATAGAGCGGAAACTTGCGGCACATCGCGCGCACGTCGTCGGCGGCGCGCGCGGCAACGTCGGTCGAATCGGGCGCGGCCAGAACGCGTGCGACGAGCTCGGCGATCTGATCCATTTCGGTTTCGCCCATGCCGCGGGTCGTGACCGCAGGCGTGCCGATGCGGATGCCGCTCGCCGTCATCGGCGGATTCTGATCGAACGGAATGGCGTTCTTGTTGACCGTCATGTGCGCGCGGCCGAGCGCGGCCTCAGCGGCCTTGCCCGTCAGCCCGCGTGAGAACACGTCCACCAGCATCAGATGGTTGTCCGTCCCGCCGCTCACGATGCGGAAACCGGCCGCCGCGATGCCGTTGGCCAGCCGCGCAGCATTGTTTGCAATCTGTTTCTGATACGCGCGGAAACCGGGCGATAGCGCTTCCTTGAAACAGACCGCCTTGGCCGCAATGACGTGCATGAGCGGCCCGCCCTGCACGCCCGGAAACACCGCGCGATCGAGATCCTTCGCGTACTGCGCTTTGCAGAGCACCAGACCGCCGCGCGGTCCGCGCAGTGTCTTGTGCGTCGTGCTGGTCACGAAATCCGCGTGCGGCACCGGATTGGGATGCACGCCGGCCGCGACGAGTCCGGCGATGTGCGCCATGTCCACCATCACCAGCGATCGCGACGCATCGGCAATCTTGCGCACGCGCGCGAAGTCGAACTGCCGCGGATACGCGCTCGCGCCGACGACGATCATCTTCGGCTTGTGCTCGAGCGCCAGCCGCTCCAACTCGTCGTAATCGAGCCGCTCGTCGTCTTTCCGGACGCCGTAGGGGACGATGTTGAAGAACTTGCCGGAAAAATTGAGCGGGTGGCCGTGCGTCAGGTGGCCGCCGTGGGCCAGGTTCATGCCGAGAATCGTGTCGCCCGGTTTCAGCATGGCGACGTACACCGACATGTTGGCCTGCGCGCCCGAGTGCGGCTGCACGTTGGCGTGCTCCGCGCCGAACAGCGCCTTGGCTCGTTCGATCGCGAGCGTTTCGGCGATGTCGACGAACTCGCAGCCGCCGTAGTAGCGCTTACCCGGATAGCCCTCGGCGTATTTGTTCGTCATCACCGAGCCGGTGGCGGCCAGCACGGCGGGACTGACGAAGTTTTCCGAGGCGATGAGCTCGAGGCCCTCGTCCTGGCGGTGCTGCTCGTCGCGAATCGCGCGGGCAATCTCGGGATCGACGGTATCCAGGTCGTCCATCAGCATTGAGAAACCTCGGTGGCGCGTGCCTTACTTGGCGGAATGGTCCATGGCGGCGATCTTGTCCACGCGGCGCTGGTGGCGGCCGCCCGCGAACGGCGTGTCGAGAAACGCGTTCACGATGCGGCGCGCTTCGTCGGCCGGCGTCAGGCGCTCGCCGAGCGCCAGCACGTTCGCGTTGTTGTGCTCGCGGCTGAGGCGCGCCGAGTGCTCGTCGGTGACCGACGCGGCCCGCACGCCCGGGACCTTGTTCGCGGCGATCGCCATGCCGATGCCGGATCCGCAGAACAGGATGCCGGAGTCGAAGTGGCCGCTCGCGACTTCAGTCGCGACGGTCTTGGCAAAGTCCGGATAGTCCACCGAATCGGGCGTGTTCGTGCCGAAGTCGGAATACGAAATGCCGCGTTCGTCGAGAAGCTGCCGGATTTCCTGCTTGAGGTGGATGCCCGCGTGGTCGGCGCCGAGCGCGATGCGCATGGCTTGTCAGTATAGCGCGGCGTTGATTCAGGCCGCCGCGTCCGGAGGACGCGTCGGCGCCGATGTACGATGACGCGTGCGTCCCGTCGTAACCGTGTCCGCCCGTGGCGCCGAGCGGCTGCGGCTCGGCCATCCCTGGATCTACCGATCCGACATCCGATCGTCAGACGCGGAGCCCGGCGATCTCGTCCGCATCGCGTCCGAGCGCGGGCGGCCGATCGGCACGGGCATGTGGAGCAGCACGTCGCAAATCTCCCTGCGTGTGCTCGCCCTGGACGACGTGGCCGACGAGCGTGGCTTTTTCGCGGAGCGCCTCCGCGCCGCGCTTGCGTTTCGTGAAACGCTGGGCATCGACGCCACCGCGTGGCGGCTGATCAATGCCGAAGGGGATCGGCTGCCGGGTCTCATTGTTGATGTGTACGGCGAAGGCGCCGGCCGGGTCGCTGTCATCCAGACACTCACTCAGGGCATGGACCGGCGGATCGAGCTGCTGACCGGCGTGCTCGTTGACTTGCTCAGTCCGGCGGGCGTCCTGGCCCGCAACGATCCGCGCGTCCGGCGTCTGGAGGGTTTGCCGGAACTGGTCACCGTGGTTCGCGGCGAGGTGCCCGAAACGGTCGAAGTCCGCGAAGGCCCCATCGGGTACGTCGTCAACCTCCGGGAGGGCCAGAAAACCGGCTTGTTCCTGGACCAGCGGGAAAACCACGCGGCGGCCGCGGGGTACGCGCGCGGCCGCGGGCTCGACGCGTTCTCGTATCACGGCGGATTCGCGCTGCGGCTGGCCGGGGGCTGCGACAGCGTGCTGGCGCTGGATTCGTCCGCGCCGGCCGTCGCGCAGATTGCGGCGAACGCCCGGCACAACGGGCTGGCCAACATCGAGGCGCGCGAGGCGAACGTGTTCGACGAGCTGCGTGAGCTCGAGATTGCGCGCGTCAGGTTCGATACGATCGTGCTCGACCCGCCCGCATTTGCGAAGAACAAGGCCTCCGTCGCGCGCGCGGCCGCCGGCTACAAGGAAATCAATCTGCGCGCGCTGAAGCTGCTCAATCCCGGCGGCGTGCTCGTGACGTGCAGCTGCTCGTCGAACGTGGACGAGACGATGTTCTACGACATCCTGATCGACGCGGCCGCCGACGCGCGCGTGGCCGTGTCGCTCGTCGACAAACGCGCCCAGGCGCGCGACCATCCCATCCTGCTCGCGGCGCCGGAAACGCATTATTTGAAATGCTTCGTGCTGAGAAAACTTGGCTAACTGTCAACTGACAATCCAACAATCCAACAACTTAGGTTTGGGGGGACCGCGTGGGGCGGCCGAAGTTGTTTGGTTGTTCAGTTGTTAGTTGTGAGTTGTCGTGAGATATTCGCGCTATATGCCGGGTTCGCCTTATCAGCCCCTGACCGACGCGGATTTTGACCGCGCATTTCCAGGATCGACCAAGGTCTACGTTGACGGTCCGCACGGCGTGCGCGTGCCGATGCGTGAGATTGCGCTGTCAGGCGGTGAGCCCGCGCTCCATGTGTACGACACGAGCGGCCCGCGGCATCACGATCTCGAACAGGGACTTCCGGCGCTGCGCCGCGCATGGATCGAGTCGCGCGCCGACGTCGATACGGTCACGCGCGCCGATCGGCCGGGCGCGTTGCGCGCAACAGCCGGCCGTGCGGTGACCCAGCTGCATTACGCGCGTCGCGGCGACGTCACGCCGGAAATGGAATTCATCGCGGTCCGCGAAGGGCTGCCGGCCGAGTTCGTCCGCAGCGAAGTCGCGCGCGGCCGCGCGATCATTCCCGCGAACGTCAACCATCCGGAGTCCGAGCCGATGATCATCGGCCGCAACTTCCTGGTGAAGATCAACGCCAACATCGGCAATTCCGCCATCGGCTCGTCGATCGCCGAGGAAGTGGACAAGCTCCGCTGGGCCACCCTCTGGGGCGCCGACACGGTCATGGATCTGTCGACCGGCAAGGACATCCACGCGACACGCGAATGGATCCTGCGCAATTCCGCCGTGCCGATCGGCACCGTGCCGATCTATCAGGCGCTCGAAAAGGTCGGCGGCCGGCCCGAAGAACTGACGTGGGAAATCTATCGGGACACGCTGATCGAACAGGCGGAGCAGGGCGTGGACTACTTCACCGTCCACGCCGGCGTGCTGCTGCGCTACATCCCGATGACCGCGCGCCGCCGGACCGGCATCGTCTCGCGCGGCGGCTCGATTCTGGCGAAATGGTGCCTGGCGCATCACAAGGAGAATTTCACCTATACGCACTTCCGCGAGATCTGCGAGATCATGCGTGCCTACGACGTCGCGTTCTCGCTCGGCGACGGCCTGCGGCCGGGCTCGATCGCCGACGCCAACGACGAGGCGCAGTTCGCTGAGCTGAAAACGCAGGGCGAGCTCACGCGCATCGCGTGGGAATACGACGTGCAGGTGATGAACGAAGGCCCGGGCCATGTGCCGCTGCACCTGATTCGCGAAAACATGGACAAGCAGCTCGCCTGGTGCGACGAGGCGCCGTTCTACACGCTCGGTCCGCTCACCACCGACATCGCGCCGGGCTACGACCACATCACGTCGGCGATTGGCGCGGCCGTCATCGGCTGGTACGGCACCGCGATGCTCTGCTACGTCACGCCGAAGGAACACCTGGGGCTTCCCGATCGAGACGACGTGAAGGCTGGCGTTATCGCCTACAAGATCGCCGCGCACGCAGCCGACCTGGCGAAAGGCCATCCGCGGGCGCAGGCGTGGGACGATGCACTTTCGAAGGCTCGGTTCGAATTCCGCTGGGAAGATCAGTTCAATCTGGCGCTCGATCCGGTGACGGCGCGCGCGTTCCACGACCAGTCCCTGCCGGCCGACGGCGCCAAGCTGGCGCACTTCTGCTCGATGTGCGGGCCGAAGTTCTGCAGCATGGAGATTACGCAGCAGCTGCGCGAAGCCGCGGCGCGCGAAGGCGTGAGCGTGGAAGCTGCGGCCGAGGCGGGCCTCCGCGACAAGGCCGCCGAATTCCGCGCACGGGACGTTATCTCGGAATGATCTGAATCAGCGTCTTGAAGCGCTTTTCGGTCGTGCCGGCGACGTGCAGATAGCCGGCCGTGTCCGGCCACGTGTAGTCCTTCACAATCACGCTGGGCCGCTGCGCCATGCTGTTGGCGTCGAAGTTCGCCAGATCGATCTGCTGGATGCGCGGCGTCCGGGATACTTCCTCGCCGGATTTCTTCAACTGGTTCTTGTAGAACGTGACCACCGCGTCGTAGGTGTCGTTCGTGCCGAACATGAACAGGCGCTGATTCTTCCCGGCGTCGAAGGTGTCGAGCAGCTCCGCGCCCGGATAACCTGCGATGCCGGCCAGTTTCGGATCGATGGATCCCAGATCGCCGGAGACGGTGACGGTCGGGCGCGCAGACGGATCAGCCGGCTTGGATGGCTGCGCGGGTGATGATGCGGGCGGCGGTGTGGCGCCAGGGAACGGAGTGGGCCTGGGCAACGGCGTCTGTGTTGGCGGCGGAGTTGTCTGCGCTGCGTGCGCGACTCCAGCCAGGAGCCCGGCGCTGACCAGTGTCATGCACAATCCGAGCGCGGGCCGCGCCAAACCACGACGCAAAAGTCCCGTGAAACTCACATGGATATTATAGAGCCGTGATCGCCCTCCGCGACGCCTCCACGCATGAGTTCGACCGGCTCATAAGCCTGATCCGTGAGCTCGTCGCGTGTGAGTCACCCAGCGGCGATGCCGCCGCGCTGGCGGCGTGCGCGGACATCGTCGCGTGCCGCGCGCGGGATGCGAGTGCGATTGTCGAGCCTTCGGGGACGCACATCGTGGCCAACTGGCCTGGATCGGGCCCGCGCGTGCTGCTGGTGGGACATTTCGACACGGTCTGGCCGATCGGCCAGATCCATCGGCAGCCACTGGAGGAAAAAGACGGCAAGCTGTTCGGCCCCGGCACGCTCGACATGAAAGCGGGCCTCGCGATCGCGATCACCGCGATGCGCGTCGTCACGGCCGTGGTGCCGGTGGAGCGCCGGCCTCACGTGACCCTGCTGGCGACATCTGACGAGGAGACCGGCAGCGCCTCGTCGCGTGCGCTCATCGAGCAGCTGGCGAAAGAGAGCGCGGCGGTGCTCGTGTTCGAGCCGGCATTGCCGGGCGGCGCGGTCAAGACGGCGCGCAAAGGCGTCGGGGAGTTCACGATCACGGCGACCGGCATTTCGTCGCACGCCGGGGCGAATCCCGGCGCTGGCGCCAGCGCCGTCATCGAGATCGCGCGGCAGGTGCTGGCGGTGCAGGATCTCGCCGATCCGGATCGCGGTCTCACGATCAACGTCGGCGTCATCGAAGGCGGTACGCGTCCGAACGTCGTCGCGGAGCAGGCGCGCGCCGTCGTCGATGTGCGGATCGGCAAGCTCGAGGATGCCGCGAAGATCGAGCAGGCGTTCCGTTCACTCACGTCGATCGATCCGCGTGTGACACTGACCGTGACCGGCGGCATCAATCGTCCGCCGATGGAACGCGCATCCGGTGTCGCCCGGCTGTACGACCTGGTGCGTTCGGTGGGCGGCGACATCGGCATGACGGTGGAGGAGGGCGCCACCGGCGGCGCGTCGGACGGGAACTTCTCGGCGGCCCTTGGCGTCCCCACTCTTGACGGGCTGGGTGCGACCGGCGACGGTCCGCACGCGCTCCATGAGCACGTGATCATCAAGGATCTCGTGCCGCGGGTGGCGCTGGCGGCGGGGCTGATCGCGCGGCTCGGCGATAATGGAAGCGCGGCGACCTAGCGCCGCGTATCAACACATATGAGTGGAGTGGCGAAAACGGCGGTGTTGCTCGCGGCGCTGGCCGCGTTGTTCATCATGGTCGGCGGAGCGATTGGCGGCTCCGGCGGCGCGGTCATCGCCTTTCTGTTTGCCGTCGTCATGAACGTGACGAGCTACTGGTTTTCCGATCGCATCGTGCTGCGCATGCACAACGCGCAGCCGGTGGGGCCGGACCACGTGCTGTATCGCGTGACGCAGCGGATGGCGCAGAAGGCCGGCCTGCCGATGCCCGGCGTGTATCTGATTGCCAGCCAGTCGCCGAACGCGTTCGCGACGGGCCGGAATCCCGATCATGCGGCCGTCGCGGCCACGCAGGGGCTGCTGGACACGCTGACGGAATCCGAGCTCGAGGGCGTGATCGCGCACGAGCTGACGCACGTCAAGAACTACGACACGCTGATCAGCACGGTCGCCGCGACCATCGCGGCGGCGATCATGATGCTGGTGCAGATCGCCCGGTTCGGGATGTTCTTCGGCGGCGGACGCGACGACGATCGCGGCCAGAATCCGATCGCGCTGCTCGCGACGATCATCCTCGCGCCGATCGCGGCGATGCTGATTCAGGCGTCGATTTCACGCGGCCGCGAATTCGCGGCCGATCACGGCGGCGCGGACATCGCCGGCACGCCGATGGGCCTGGCGCACGCGCTGCAGAAGATTGACGCGGGCGCGCGTCAGATTCCGCTCGAGACGAGCCCGGCCACGGCGCACATGTTCATCATGAAGCCGTTCTTCGGCGAGGGAATGCTGAACCTCTTCTCGAGCCACCCGCCCACCGAAGCGCGCGTCAAAGCGCTGATGGCGTGGCGTCCGGCCGCGTAACCGCGCGCCACCACTCCAACGTATCCGACAGCATCCGTTCCACGGGGATCCGTGGGACCCAGCCGAGCTCCGCGCGGATGCGCGACGCGTCGCCCTGGATCACTGGAATGTCGGAGGGACGCAGGCGCGACTCGTCGGGCACGACGCGAATCGGCACGCGCGCCGCATGCAGCAGCTCGTCGAGCAGATCGCGCACTTTCCACGCGCGTCCGGAGCAGATGTTGAACGGCCGGCCGGCCGGCGCGTGGGCGAGCAGCAGGTCGTAGGCTTCCACGACATCGCGGACGTCGGTCATGTCGCGGCGCGTGTCGAGATTGCCGACACGAAGCTCCGGCGGCGACAGGCCCGCTTCGATGCGCGCGATTTGCCGCGCAAAACTTGCGACCGCGAAATCCGCCGACTGCCGAGGTCCCGCGTGGTTGAACGGCCGCGCAATCACCAGGTCGAGCCCGTCGTCGCGCCACGCGCGCTGCGCCAGCTGATCCTGGGCGAGCTTGGACAGGCCGTACGGCGTGGCCGGCAGCATCGGGGCGTTTTCATCGAGCGGATCGTCGGACGGCTGATAGACCTGCGAAGACGTGACCACGAGCACGCGGCAGGCGCGGCCCGACCGGCGGATCGCGTCGAGCAGGTGGTGTGTGCCCATGACGTTTGTCCGCAGGTGCGGCACGACGTTGGCGAACGACGATGTGACGAGCGGCGCGCCGGCGACGTGAAACACCTGCGCCGGGGCCGTTTCTTCGATCGCGCGCGTGACGTCGGCCGCGTCGAGCAGATCCACCGGCCGCCAGTCGATGTGGCGATGCGGATCCGGTGGGGTCCCATTCGGGCGGTACCAGGCGACCACGGGCGCGCGATCGGTCAGCCGATCGAGCAGGTGCCCACCCGCAAATCCCGTCGCGCCCGTAACGACCGTCGTGCCGAGCATGCCGCTCACGCCGGCGGCCGCGAGCCGTAGAGCGCGTCGTGAAAAGCGCGGAACGCCGGGTCCTGTTCCTTGATTGGCCGCCACCACCACTCGTTCTGCCGGTACCACGCAACCGTGTCCGCGAGTCCCTGCTCGAACGCGACGCGCGGCGCCCATCCGAGGCCGCGCAGCTTGGTGGTGTCGAGTGCGTACCGCCGATCGTGTCCCGGCCGGTCGGCGACCGGCTTGATCAGCGACTTGGGCTTGCCGACCAGCTCGAGAATGCGGTGCGTCAGATCGACGTTGCGGACTTCGTTTCCGCCGCCGATGTTGTAGACCTCGCCGTCCTTCCCATGCGCGATCAGCAGGTCGATGCCGCGGCAGTGGTCATCGACGTGCAGCCAGTCGCGGACGTTCAGGCCGTCGCCGTAGAGCGGCACGGGAATGTCGTCGATGAGATTCGTGATGAAGAGCGGAATGACTTTCTCGGGAAACTGATTCGGGCCGTAGTTGTTCGACGCCCGCGTAATGACGACTGGTACGCCGTACGTGGCCCAGTAGCTGTACGCGAGCCGATCGGCGCCGGCCTTGCTCGCCGAGTACGGGTTGCGAGGGCGCAGCTCGTCGGTTTCGCGGCTGTGGCCGTGCGGCACGCTGCCGTAGACCTCGTCGGTCGAGATCTGCACGAACCGGCGGAGCGCCGTGGCGTCGCGCGCGGCTTCGAGCAGGACGAATGTGCCGTGCACGTCGGTCTTGATGAACTCACCGGCTGCTTGAATGGATCGATCCACATGCGTCTCCGCCGCGAAGTGCACGACGATGTTCGAGGCCTTGACGAGCGGCGCGGAAATCTCAGGGTCGGCGATGTCGCCCCTGACGAAGCGGTGGCGCGGGCTGTCCATCACGTCGCGCAGGTTCTCCATCCGGCCCGCGTACGTCAGCTTGTCGAGCGTCGTGATACGCCAGTCCGGATGCTCCTGGTGGGCCCAGCGGACGAAATTGGAGCCAATGAACCCGGCCCCGCCGGTAACAAGCACGTCGATCATCGCCATCGCGGCGCCTATTATCGCCCGAAGGCGCCGAGCGGCGGCGAGAAGGACCCGATGCCGGCCAGCGTGAAGGTGATCGCCATGCGCCGGTCCTTGGGCACGGTACTGAGCAGAGACGAGTAGACCTGATAGTCGAACGCGATGCCGCAGCACTGCGAGTGGTAGTACGCGACGACGCGCTGCTGGATGAGCTTCTGGTTCGCGACGTCGTAATTAAAGCCGTAGGTCGCGCCGAGGCGCCGATCCAGCGCACGGACCGTCGTCGTGCCATTGATCGTGTGCGTGTCGGGGATCGTCACGAATCCCTGCGCAGCCGTGAAGTACGACACGCGCGTCCAGTTGAGCGCCAGGTCCAGCCTGTCGGACCTGATGACGGTTCCCGCCGAGTAGGAATAATCAGGCGCAGCCTGTCCGCGCGTCGCCCAGGCGGTGGAGTTCTTCGACAGGTTGAAGGTGGCGGCGACGTGGTCGGTCGGCAGGAAGGACGTCCTCAGGCCGACAGGCGAATAGTTGCCGGCCGACGCAGTGGGGTTGAACGGATCGACGGCGCCGGCTTGCGCGCGCGTGTAATACGACTGGTCGATTGTGACTGTCAGAATCGTCCGGCGCGAGTCGGGATTTTTCATGTGCGCCAGGAGGCTGTTGGTGAGCGAATAATTCACCTGCGTCGTGCCGGTGACCACGCGGTCCACATTGTCAATCGGGATGACTGACGCTTCCTGATCGAACGACGACAGCCAGTCCACCCTGATGGCCGGCGCGATCTCGTGCAAGAACCCGGATGCGTACTTGCTGTTGGGCGTCAAGAACACGCGCTGGAGTCTTGGTCCGGTGGCTTCCGCGTGCAACCTCAGCAAACTGCGGGTAATTGGTCGGGCGACGGGGAGGCCCGTCAGCGGATCGAAACTGTCGAGCCACTCCGTCAATTGCGTTGACACGCCCGTCTTGACCTGGAGAAATTCCAGCTTGCTCAACGGCGCCGTAATCCCCGCCGACCCGTCAAAACGGCGCACCGAGGTCGTCAGCTGATTGGGATCGAAACCGTGCGTCACCAGGTACGCACCCTCGGCGTTGCCGCTGTAATAAACGGAGCAAAAAAAGTTCGGCTTGTCGACCCGGCACGCTTCGCGCGAACGGACGAACGGCTGGTCGTAGAGCGTCACGCTGATTCGCGGCGTCGAGCCATTCAATGAGGCCACGTCGCCGTTGAAAACCTCCGTCCGCTGGAAGAGTCCTCGGATATACAGCTTTGGCGCGCTGATCGTACCTGGTGCATTAGACGCGTTCCAGAGCGGCACCCATCCGTTGACCTGCAGATCTATGTAGCGTTGCCGTTGTGAGAATGCAGCAACGTTCTGCTGATAGATCTGCTGTGCGGTAATGTCGGTGGTGTAGTCGACTCGTCCGACGAGATTGAAACGCCGCTTGGAGTCGAGCGGTTGATTGATGTAGCCGGTGAACTTGTAAGACTGATGCGCGTTCCGCTCGATGCTGCCGTCGGCAGCCAGCCGCTCCTTCTCGTCCAGCACGTAAAAGTTGCCATCGCCGGATCCCTGCGCGGAAACATAGCGGTATTGCGCGCCGGCACCTTGACCTGTCTTCGTGAAATAGTCGTAATTGAATGTCGCGTCCTGGCTGCGATCGATCGCCCAGAAAAATGCATTGCTGATGCTGTTCCCGCGCACGCCGGAGCTCGTATAGACCGGAATCAGGAATCCCGTCTGGCGATCTTCCTTTTTCAGCGGGTAATACATGTACGGGATGTAGAGCACGGGCAGGCCCTTGACCTGAAACTGCACATTCTTCATCGACGCGTGATCCTGGAGCACCACGGTGCCGGTCGTCCCGACGATCTGCCAGCGTGGATTCGGCTGCAGACACGTCGAGAAGGCGCCGTGCGTCATGCGATAGGTCTTCGGGCCGAGCCGCTCGATCTTGTCCGCGTGAAACATGATGTCGGCTTCCGCCGTGCCGAACATGTCCCGCTCGGCGGGCTGCTCGCGGCCGCCCGCCGTGCCATACGCGTTGTAGAAGACAGCGAGCTTCGTTTCGCGGTCCATTTCCATGCGCGACGCGTTCACACGCAAGCCAGGTTGCGACACCAGCACGTTGCCTTCGGCGTACAGCTTCTTCGAATCCCAGTGCACGTCGTCCGCAAAGATGGTGGTGTCGTTGCAAACCAGATGGACATCCAGCCGGAGATAGCCTTCGTCGCGATCGCCCCCGAATGCGCTCTCGCCCTTCCTGTTGATGATCTTCGTATCCGGATTGCAGCCCTTGAGCGGATCGCCGCCCTGCGCCGAAGCTTCGCGCGGCCAGCAAGAGAGTAGCCCGATCGCACCGAGCATCAGCAGGCGGCGGAAGATGCGGGCTTTCGCGGACACGTGGTGCCTTCGACGATACATCACGAAAGTGCCGCGCGGATTTCCCCCGCCAGGTACAGCGAGCCCGCCACGACGACGGGATTGCCCATTTGGGCGGCGCTCGTCAGCGCCTCGAGCGGCGTCGCGGCCGTCTGCACGTCGACGTCAGGCGCTGCGGCGCGCACAAGGGCGGCCAGATCCGGCGGCCGGAACGCACGCGGCGATTGCGCGGCCGTGCAGGTGAAGGACGATGCAATGGGCACCAGCGCGGCAATCATTTCGGCCGCGGCCTTATCCTGCATCGCGCCAAGGACGAGCGGAAGGCGCTGCGGAAACACTTCGCTCACGTAGGCCGCCAGCGCGCGTGCGCCTGCCGGATTATGCGCGCCGTCAATCAGCACGTCGTGTCCCTGCCACGATCGCCACTCGAGCCGGCCCGGCCATGCGACGTCCTCCAATCCCGTGCGAATCGCGTCGGTGGACACGGATATCCGCGTCTGCTTATCCAGTTCCTCGAGCAGTCGAATCGCAACGGCGGCGTTCGCGAGCTGATGCCGGCCGCGGAGGCCCAGCCGGACGTCGCGGTAGATCGTGTGACGCGTACGGAAGGTCGCGATGAGCTGTCCGTCCGCCATGCGGGCCTCGACCAGCAGGCCCTCAGGAACATAGACGAGGCGAGCCTGCTGCAAGGTTGCCGTGCGTGTCACCACATCGCGCGCGACATCGGGGTTCTCGCCGAGCACGACCAGCCCGTCTGGTTTAATCACACCAGCCTTTTCGGCCGCAATGGCTTCGAGCGTGTGTCCCAGATACGCCTGGTGATCGAAATCGATCGCGGTTATCGCAACGGCCATCGCCGGCACCGCATTCGTCGCGTCAAGCCGCCCACCCAGGCCGACCTCGAGCACGGCGATGTCAATGTGCGCGTCACGAAACGCCTCGAGTCCCAGCGCGGTGGTCGCCTCGAAAAAACTGGGCGGGCTCGGCAACGCCGCGGATGCCTGGCGCACGCGCGTCGCGAGCGCATCGACCACCTCAGGCGCGACGGCTTCGCCATTGATCGCGAACCGCTCTTCGAGATGGGTCAGATGCGGCGACGTGTACCGGCCGGTCCGGCGGCCGGTTGCGCGCAGCGCGCGCTCGACCATTGCCGTAACCGATCCTTTGCCGTTCGTGCCGGCAATGACGATGGAGGGATAGGCGCGCTCGGGATGGCCCAGGGCCGCGAGCAACGCGCGGATTTGTTCCAGGCCGAGCTTGATGCCGATCTGTTCGAGCGAGAAGAGCCAGTCGCGGTCGGACACCGGTGGTGCGGTCAGGATTCGACCGGCGTCGCGTCCGCGTCGGCCGGGACGGCGCTCGGTGCGGCCGCGCGCGCCGGCGGAAGGCCCATCATCACGCGGATCGATTTCACGATCGTCGCCTTGAGCTCGCGCCGATCGACGACGAGATCCAGGAAGCCCTTCTCGACGAGGAACTCGCTGCGCTGAAAGCCCTCTGGGAGTTTCTGGCGAATCGTTTGCTCGATCACGCGCGGACCAGCGAAGCCAATCAACGCTTTGGGTTCGGCGATGTTCAAATCACCCAGCATCGCGTAGCTCGCCGTCACGCCGCCGGTCGTCGGGTCGGTCAGAATTGAGAGGTAGGGCAGGCCGGCGCGATCAAGGCGGCCGAGCGCCGCGCTGATCTTGACCATCTGCATGAGCGAGAGCGCGCCTTCCATCATGCGCGCGCCGCCGGAGCTGCAGACGACGATGAAGGGCGCCCGCATCTGGAGCGCGAGCTCCGCACCGCGCGTGATTTTTTCGCCGACGACCACGCCCATGCTGCCGCCGATGAAGCTGTATTCCATCGACGCGATGACCGTGGGGACCTCGCCAACCGTGCCGGATGCGACGACCACCGCGTCGTTCATGCCGGAGGCTTTGATGCTGCTCTCGAGCCGCGCGCGATACGGCTTGGTGTCGGTGAACTTCAGCGGATCGGTGGACTTGAGCCCCGCGTCATACTCGGTCCAGTCGTCCGAATCGAACAGCATGGCCAGCCGCTCGTGCGAGTCCATGCGGAAGTGGTGCCCGCACTTGTCGCAGACCTTCAGATTCTCGACGAGATCTTTGTTGTAAATCGCCTTGCCGCAGGAAGGGCACTTGACCCAGAGGCCTTCAGGGACGCGGCTTTCTTTGTGCGTCGCCTTGATCGGCTTGCGGGTCTTCTTGAACCACGCCACTTGGGGATTATACGGGCAAGTTTCAAGTTGGAAGTCAGAAGTCAGAAGTTAAGCTTCAAGCCGAAAAGTAAGAAAGCTGAAGTGGGAGAAGCAAAGCTAGCGCGGTACGTAGTACTGAGTGCCCCGGCCCATGTGTGAGATCTGCCGAAGCAGTTCTCCAACCGTTTCGTCTCCCCACCCCAAATCGATCTGTGACGTCTCGACGACGAGCAGTGGTGTGGCGGTGTAGTGAAAAAAGAAATGGTTGTACGCCTCGCCGAGCTCGGTGAGGTACTCCTCATCTGGCAGCGCGACGTCTTCGCCCTGATCGGCGTGGCGCTTGGCGCGTTCGCGCATCAGGCGATTCAGGAGCTCGATCGGCGCCTGCAGGTACACGACCAAATCCGGGACCGGCACATCGCGCGAGACGAGATCGAAGAGCCGCTGATAGATGTAAAGCTCGTTGTCGTCGAGGTTCGTGTAGGCGTAGATGCGATCGCGCTCGAAGACGTAGTCGCAGATCGTCGTCTGCGCGAACAGATCGGCCTGGCGCTGCCGCTGCAGCTGCCGGTGCCGGGCGAGTGTAAAGAAGAGCTGCGTCTGGAACGCCGCGCCGCTGCGGCCGGCGTAGAACTCCGCCAGAAACGGATTGGACGCCTCGTCGAGTACGACCGACGCGTTGAGCCGCGCGCCCAGCCGCTCGGCCAGTACCGTCTTGCCGAGTCCAGGAGGCCCCTCGATGGCGAGATACCGGAAGTCCAAGCGGGGAGAAGGTACCATACGCGGATGCGCATCACGTCCGTCGGGATGGCTGTTCTGCGGATGCCGCTGGTGCGGCCATTCGAGACGAGCTTCGGCCGCATGGACGCGCGCGAGCTGATCCTCATCGACGTCGAAGACGCGTCGGGCGCCGTCGGCTGGGGTGAGTGCGTGGCCGATGCCGATCCGTTCTACAGCGCCGAGAACACGGCGACGGCGTGGCACGTGCTCGGGAGGTATCTGATTCCATCCGTCCTCGGCCGGACGATTGACGCGGCGGCCGACCTGCTGCCGCGCTGGGATCAGGTCCGCGGCCACAACATGGCGAAGGCGGCGCTCGAAATGGCCGTCTGGGATCTCCAGGCCCGTCTCGAGGGCCGCCCGCTGTGCGAATTGCTGGGTGCCCCGGCGCGCCCGATCGAAGCCGGCGTGTCCATCGGCATTCATGGTTCGCCCGGCGCGCTCGTCGATCGGATCGCGCAGGAATTGGGCGACGGCTATCGCCGCATCAAAATCAAGATCAAGCCGGGGTGGGATCGACAGCCCGTGGAGGCCATTCGCGCGCGCTTTCCGGACCTGCCGTTGATGGTGGACGCCAACGCGGCCTACACCGTGGACCATGCCGACGTCCTCAAGGGCCTGGACGGCTTCAGATTGATGATGATCGAGCAGCCGCTCAGTTACGATGATCTGGTGCGGCACGCTCACCTCCAGAAGAATCTGCGCACCGCGATCTGTCTCGACGAGTCGATTACCGGCCCGGAAGTGGCCGCCGATGCGCTCGAGATTGGCGCGTGCCGGATCATCAACATCAAACCGGGCCGGCTGGGAGGATTTCGTGCGTCGATTGCCGTGCACGATCTGGCGCGCGCACGCGGCATTCCGGTGTGGCACGGCGGGATGCTGGAAACGGGCATCGGCCGCGCGCACAACCTCCATCTTTCCGCGCTGCCGGGCTTCTCGCTGCCGGGTGACGTCGCCGCAAGCAAACGCTATTTCGTTCCCGATCTGATCGAGCCGCCGATTGAGGTCCGGCCGGACGGCACAATCCCGATTCCGCCGGGTCCGGGCATCGGTGTCACGCCCGTGCCGGACCGCGTGCAGAAGGCGACCATCCAGTCCGAGAGGTTCCGCCTGTGATCACTCGCGGCCGCCTCGCCGCCGTCGTCGCGCTTGCGCTGACGTCCGCGTGCGTCTCGACGTCGACGCCGCCGCCGGCGCCGGTGCAGGCCCGGCCACTCGAGCCGTCGCTCGATCGCAAGGCGGCCTGGATCCTGCGGCTCGAACAGCAGCGCGTGCTGACGGATCCGGCCGCGGGGGCCGACCTGCTGAAGCTGATGACCGACGCCAGCGCCGGCATCCGCCGGCGGACGGCGCTCGCCTTGGGACGCATCGGCGCGCCGGAAGCCGCGCCGGCGCTGACGGCCGCGCTCGCCGACAGCGAAGAAGCCGTGCGCGTGACGGCCGCGTTCGCGCTGGGTCTGATTGGAGATGCGCGCAATGCGGGACCGCTGCTCGCTGCGTTGAACGATCCGTCGGCCGCCGTGCGCGGCCGGGCGGCGGAAGCGCTGGGATTGATCAACGCCACGACGTCGGCCGGATCCATTGCGACGGCAGCGCAACCCTGTCCGGCGCTCATCGCGGCGATTCCCTCCGATGATGAAACGACGAAGAGTCCGGAGATTGAAGCCTGCCGGTTATCGATCCTCGCGCTCGTCCGGTTGAAGAACTACGACGCGCTCGCGCGCGTCGTGCTCGATCCGCAGGGCCGGCCCGTGTCGCCCTGGTGGCCGGTCGCATTTGCGCTGCAACGCAGCGGTGAGGCGCGCGCGGCCGACGCGTTGGCCGGCATCGCCACCTGGTCGTCGGCCGGTGTGTATGCCAAAGCGTTCGCCGTGCGAGGGCTTGCGTCGCTCAAGGACCCGCGCGTGACGGCCATCGCGCTCGACCTCGCAGCGCGGCCGGATACCGATCTCAAGCTGCGCGCCACGGCCATTCGCGCGCTGGGACAGCTGCCGGATCCGCGAGCGGTGACGCCGCTGCTTCAGCTCGTCCGCGCTCGGACGACGCCGCCGAGTCTCGTCCTCGAAGCGCTGACGACCCTAGGCGCGATTGCGGATCCCTCGAACTTCGACGCGATGCTCAATCTCTTTTCCGCGCCATCGCCGTACGTGCGGTCTGCGGCCATGGCGGCCGCCGCGCGGATGGACATCGAAGGCTTCCTGCTGGCGATGTCGACGACCGAGCGCGATCGCGAATGGCTGGTCCGCGCCAATCTCGCCTCGGTGCTGGCCACCTTGCCGATCGACAAGGGCGGACCGGCGCTGGCCGAGCTTGCCGGTGATCCGGATGTTCGCGTGCAGGGACCGGCGCTGCGCGCGCTGGCGACGATCAACGCGCCCGATCTCGACGCGCGCCTCACGCAGGCGCTCGCTTCGCCGGATTTCGCCGTGCGATCGGCTGCGGCCGAGGTCATGGCGCAACGGCATACGCCTAACGGACCTGCGTTGTTGATCGCGGCGTTCGAGAAGGCCGAAGCCGACGCGACGCCAGACGCCCGGCTGGCCATTCTCGATGCGCTGGCGGCCTTTCCAGCCGGCACCGCTGGGGATATCACCCCGACGCTGACCCGGGCGTTGTCCGATCGCGAATGGCCGGTGCGCATCAAGGCCGCCTCAATCCTCCGCGCGCGCGGGGATGCGACGGCCGCACCAGCACGTCCGGCGCCACTTCGCCAGCCGCCCGAGTTCTTCGAGTCCGACAAGCTGCTGCGGCCGGCCTATTCGCCGCAGGCCTACATTGAAACCGCGGCCGGCACGATCCAAATCCAGCTCGACGTCATCGACGCGCCGCTCACCACCCTCGCCTTCATCGAACAGGCGAAGTCGGGCGTCTTCAACGGGCTGAAGGTCCATCGCCTCATCCCGAACTTCGTGATTCAGGCCGGCGACCCGCGCGGCGACGGCGAAGGCGGTCCCGGCTACACCATTCGCGACGAGCTGAACATGCGCCCCTTCGTGCGGGGCTCAGTCGGCATGGCGCTGTCCGGTCCTGAAACCGCCGGCAGCCAGTTCTTCATTACCCTGTCCCCGCAGCCGCACCTCGACGCGCGGTACACGCTCTTCGGCCACGTCGTAAAAGGCATGGACCTGCTCGACAAGGTCGCGCTCGGAGACGTGATTACGAAGATCACGATCGATGACGGGAGTTCCTTGGGGGGCGCGAGTTCAGGTCACAGGTCAGAGGTCAACCGCCTTCGCTGACGCTCGCTCCGCTCGCAGCTACGGCGGTCCGCCGTAGCCTTGGCGTAGGCGGAACGTCAGACTGAGGGCTCAAAGGTCCAAAGGTCCAAAGGTCCAAGGGTCCAAAGGTCCAAGGGTCCAAAGGTCCAAGGGTCCAACCGTCACTGCCGAGATATTGATTGAGGATCCTCCCGCGCGAGCGCAGCGAAGCGCGGCGCGCGACGTGAGCCGAAACGTGTCGCGGAGAAATGCAGGCGACGCGTTTCGCGAACAAGCGCGATAGGGGGGTGCGGGCGGGACGAAGTCCCCCCGCGTAGTGAAGAAGCGAAGCGCGGCGCGCGACGTGAGCCGAAACGTGTCGCGGAGAAATGCAGGCGACGCGTTTCGCGAACAAGCGCGATAGGGGGGTGCGGGCGGGACGAAGTCCCCCCGCGTAGTGAAGAAGCGAAGCGCGGCGCGCGACGTGAGCCGAAACGTGTCGCGGAGAAATGCAGGCGACGCGTTTCGCGAACCAGCGCGATAGGGGGTGCGGGCGGGACGAAGTCCCCCCGCATATAAAAGAAAAAGGAGGCGACAGCGCCTCCTTTTTCTCTATTCACAGGGCTGCGGCTTAGCGTTTCTTGCCGCCCTTCTTCTTCGCGCCCTTGGCTGCTTTCTTGGCCATTGTGACTTGTCCCTCCCTTCGAGTGGTTTTGTCTTTCGCGGGGCTCCTACTGCGCCGCAGCGTTGCTGCCGACCGGCACGCCCATGCCGCGCGCGCAGCGCCCTCGCTTCGTGGCGGACACCGCGGCGACGAGCCCGCGCGCATCCGGCAACTTGCTTTCTTGTGAAAAGGAAAAAGTCGAACGATGTCGAGGAGTGAACTCGAACTTCGAGAAGGGAAGTTCGGAAACTGTCAGAACGCCGAGTACGTCGATCGCTCTCACGTGAGACGTAGAGTATGGATGCGCGCACACAGAGTCAAGCACAAAGTGCGATCGCCGTCAGCGATGACGCGCGTTCACACGTACGACGCGTGCGTGCTCAGGCCGCGGCGACGGCCGCATCAAGCGCGGCGACAGCCGCATCAAGCATAGAGACTCGTGCGCAGCTGCTGCTTGTCGGCGTGACGTTCGATGCCGAGCGTGATGAGCCGATCGACGAGCGTGGGGTAGTCCACGCCGGTCGCGCCCCACATCTTCGAGAACATGCTGATCGTCGTGAAGCCCGGCAGCGTGTTGATCTCGTTCACGAACAGCGCGCCGGACTCGCGGTCGAGCAGGAAGTCGACGCGCGCGAGGCCTGCGCCGTCGATCGCTTCGAACGCGGCCACCGCCAGCCGGCGCACCTTCGCCGCCGTCTCCGGATCGAGTCGCGCGGGAATCTCGTCGCGCGATCCCGCGTCGATGTACTTGGCTTCGTAGTCGTAGAACTCGCGCGCGGGAATGATCTCGCCGGGCACCGACGCTTCGGCGTTCGCGTTGCCGAGCACCCCGCACTCGATCTCGCGCGCGTTCGGCACGCCGCTCTCGACGATGATCCGCCGGTCGAAATCGGCCGCCAGATCCAGCGCGGCCGGCATCTCCTGGGCCGAATTGACCTTGGAAATCCCGACGCTCGAACCCATGTTGGCCGGTTTCACAAACAGCGGATATGTCAGCGTTTTCTGCAGCCGGGCGATGGTCTCGTCGGGCCGGCTGACCCAGTCGCGCCGGTCGATGCCCACCCAGTCCGGCACGAGCAGTCCGTGCGCGCGAAAGAGCGTCTTCATGACGAGCTTGTCCATGCCAACGGCTGACGCCAGCACGCCGCAGCCGACGTAGGGCAGATTTGCCAGCTCGAGCAGGCCCTGGATCGTGCCATCCTCGCCCTGCGGACCGTGCAGCACGGGAAATACAACGTCGACGCCGAGGCCCGTGAGAATCGTGGCCGGCGTCTCATCGCCGTTCGACGTGCTGCTCTCGCCATTGCCCGGCCGGCGATCGAGCACCACCATCGTCGGGTCGCCCGGACGCGCCGGCAGAAGCACTTCGCGTCCGCCGCGCGCACGCGCCGCCTCGGCGCGCGTCTGTTCGATGACTTCGGCGGCCGACGCGGCCGACGGCGCGCGGTCGGCGAGCAGCCAGCGCCCGTCGCGCTCGATGCGCACCGCGATCGGTTCGTACTTGGCGCGATTGAGATTCGCCCAGACAGCGGCCGCCGAAGCCAGCGACACTTCGTGCTCGCCCGATCGTCCGCCGTACAGCACTGCAACGCGAAGCCGTTTCAAGAGGGAAGTCATTATAGGCTAACCGCTGTGAGCGCCGGGTTTGGCTTCGACGTCATCGGCCGCGACGGACGCGCGCGGCGCGGCCGCATGCGGCTGGCGCACGGCGTGGTCGAGACACCGGCCTTCATGCCGGTCGGCACGCGCGGCGCCATCAAGGCACTGACGATGGCGCAGCTGAATGATCTGGGCGCCGAGATCATGCTCGCCAACGCGTACCATCTGCACCTGCGTCCCGGCGACGACGCGGTTGCGCGCGCCGGCGGCTTGCATGCGTTCACGGGATGGTCGAAGCCCCTTTCCAGCACATTGGGATCCTAAGCTTAGAATTCCACGTGGACAAGTTGTCGCG
>JADMIO011251636.1_pt1 | contig 61524 bp, 54 predicted proteins | sample 8958161 | NCBI WGS metagenome assembly JADMIO01 (sample SAMN16585339, study PRJNA669376) | soil metagenome | isolation source: Crop rotation soil | place: USA: Cullars Rotation, Alabama | collected 2011
CGCGACAACTTGTCCACGTGGAATTCTAAGCTTAGGATCCCAATGTGCTGGAAAGTGATGGCAAGTGTGCAGTTCACGCCACCTTATTCTTCTTTCAACAAGAACATCGCTAATTCCAATAACAAATACAAGAACCCGGAGTACCATAAATGGAAATTCAATGCAGAATGGTATGTGCCGATCGGTAAACCTACGGGTGCCGATAAGAACCGCCAGTTGGTATTGAAGCTGGCCGCCAAGTATGGTTTTATGGGTCGCTATACAAAGAAACTCGACTATTCACCATTTGAACGTTTCCAGGTCGGTGATGCAGGATTGACCAATAACTATGGATTGCTGGGCTATGATATCGTGGCACACCGTGGTTATCCTGTATATGAATCATCTGATCCAACGGTGAATCCTGATCAGCAAAGCGCCAACGATTTCTTTATCATCTTCAATAAATATACACTGGAGATGCGTTTCCCATTGGTGACCAACCCCAGCAGCACGATCTATGCATTGGGATTCTTTGAAGCAGCGAATGGCTGGCATGACTATAAAGATTATAATCCTTTCCGTCTCCGCCGTAGCGTGGGTGTCGGTATGCGTTTCTTCCTGCCGATGTTTGGATTGCTTGGATTTGATTATGGGATAGGTCTTGACCGTATCACACCAGGTCAATCAGGATTCAAAGGAGCTTCCCGCTTTACCTTTATGCTGGGGTATGAACCCGATTAATAATTATCTTATCAATTTAAGTATATGAAAAAGATCCTCCTTCTTACCTGCCTGCTTGGCATCGGCGTGCTGGGATTTTCCCAGAAATATGCCGTTATCGATACACGCTATATCCTGGACCGGATGCCGGATTACAAAGCCGCGCAGAAACAGCTTGATGATATTGCGGCAGGATGGCAAAAGGATATCGATGCACAACAAGCCGAGTTGGATAATATGTACAAGAGTTACGAGGCAGAACAGGTGATGTTGAGCGATGACCTGAAGAAAAAAAGAGAAGATCAGCTCTTTAATAAGGAAAAAGCCCTCCGGGATCTTCAGCGCAAACGCTTTGGTTTTGAGGGAGATCTGTTCAAAAAAAGACAGGAATTGATCAAACCCATACAGGATAAGGTCTACAATGCTGTACAGCGGCTGGCTGTGAACCGTGGGTATGAATTGGTGCTCGATAAAAGTGAGGGAATTACCATTATATTTGCCGACCCAAAACTGGACAAGAGCGAGGATGTATTGAAAGACCTGGGGGTAAAATAAGCTGTTAAAAAAATCATAAGCAGTATTACCGGCCAGGTGACAGACAACTAAAAACCATCTTTAAATATCATAGTAAAGCAAAGTCCTGCATAATAACGGGATAAACAAAAACAAATAACGAACAAATGAAAAAGATTCTCTCCGTAATTGTAGTAGTTGCAGGCCTTTTGCTGGCAGGCAATGCCAGTGCACAATCAAAATTTGGTTATATCAGTGTAGATGCGATGGTTAGCCAGATGCCCGAAACTGCGAAGATCGACACCTTGCTCGAACGCTACCAGGCAGATTCCATCAACCCCCAGTATGCACAGATCGTTTCTTTATATCAATATAAGGATAGCGTATATAGGGATTCGTTGAAAACTCCTCCTGCAGTACGCAAACAGATCGAACAGGAGTTGCCTACGTTGATCTACCAGATCCAGAACTGGCAGCAGATCGTGAACCAGGCGCTGGAAGCCAAACAAAATGAATTGCTGGCTCCCATCTATCGTAAAGTATATGATGCTATCAAACAGGTAGCGAAGGAAAAAGGCTATACACATGTATTTACCAAGGAAGCTTTCCTGGTTGCACCGGATGGAGATGATATGATCGTAGCTGTAGCTGCAAAACTAAAAGTTCCCCTAAGTAAACAAACACCGGGCGGAAAATAAGGGATAGTTGATAAACAAATTGAGTACCCTCGCTTCGGCGGGGGTATTTTTTTGCTTCGTGTTGTTTGCAATGATGCGCCTGCCATCATCAATCCCTACTTTTGTATCATGCAAAAAGCAGGACCCATCGGCGTTTTTGACTCAGGTTATGGAGGCCTGACCGTACTCAAAGAGATCATCCGTGAACTGCCGCAGTATGATTATCTCTATATGGGAGATAATGCCCGTGCTCCTTATGGCAATCGTTCTTTTGAAACAGTGTATCACTATACCCTCCAATGCGTGAAATGGTTTTTTGATCAGGGTTGTTCCCTTGTGATACTGGCATGTAATACGGCATCGGCAAAAGCATTACGTACGATCCAGCAAAAAGATCTGCCTGTCATTGCACCCGACAACAGGGTGTTGGGTGTGATACGACCGACAGCGGAGATCATTGGTACATTCTCGCAAACAGGAAGTGTTGGAGTGTTGGCTACCAATGGAACGGTAGCATCTGAATCATACCCGATGGAGACAGCAAAATTTTTCCCGGAACTGAAAGTATACCAGGAAGCCTGTCCCATGTGGGTGCCCCTTGTGGAGAATGAAGAGTATGCCCAGCATGGTGCAGATTTTTTTGTAAAGAAAAACCTGCACAATATTTTCGAAAAAGGAGAGAATATCGATGTGATCCTGCTGGCCTGTACACATTATCCCCTGCTGAAAGAAAAAATAGAAGAGTACCTGCCGATCGGTGTCAAGCTGGTATCACAGGGAGAGATTGTGGCAGCGAGCCTGGCCAATTACCTGAAACGGCACCCGGGAATGGAAACCCGGTGCAGCAAGAATGGTCACCGGCAGTTTTATACTACCGATTCGACCGCTGATTTTGATAACCATGCTGCTATCTTTTATGGGGAGCCTGTGAGCGCAAAACATATTGACCTGGGGGTTTAAACAGCCTGATTACCAAGGCATTCAAAAAGGGTCAAATTTCATCTTTTATCCTTCGGTGGTCTGAGCCCGATCCCTTACCTTTGCCGTCCTTTCACAAACAGTGGGTGTGGTGACCTGCTGGTGAAACCTACCTGCCGGAAGGCAGGCTTGAAACCTGGGCCGTTCTCCCGGTCCGCATTTCAAACGCAGATAAACGAGAAATAATTATGAAACGGACATTCCAACCTCATAACAAACGTCGCAAAACCGTTCACGGTTTCCGTAAACGCATGGCAACTGCCAATGGTCGTAAAGTACTGGCTAGCCGCCGTGCAAAAGGCCGTAAGAAGCTGACAGTTTCTGATGAGAGCAAACTGAAATAAGATCGGCCGGTATACCCGGTTTGATCATAGTACATATTTTGACAGCTCTTCCGCATGAAGCGGGAGAGCTTTTTTATTATGCTAGTTTTGCAGTCGATACGATCATGCCCAAACAATTCACATTAGGAAAGAGCGAGCGGTTGAAAAGCCGCAAACAAACCGAACTGCTTTTCAGTGACGGAAAAAAGTTCAGCGTTCATCCGTTCAGAATTTTCTATTCCGGTACTGCAATAAGCGGGATGCGTTTTGGTGTTGGAGTGAGCAGCAAGAATTTCAAAAAAGCCGTTGACAGGAACCGGGTGAAAAGAGTGGTGAGGGAAGCTTATCGACTTCAGAAAAATGAATTGCAGGAACAATTAAAAGAACGGGGAGTGGGTATGAATATTTTCTTTATCTATACCGGGAAGGAATTGCCCGTATACTCCGACACGTATGAAAAAGTAGGAAAGATATTGATCAAACTTTCCCAACTCAATCCATAGAATGAAAACCTTTCTCCGGATATTAAGTCTTCCCTTTATCCTGCTGATAAAAATTTACCAGTGGATCATTTCACCCTGGCTGGGACCCAAATGCCGTTATACGCCCACCTGCTCTCATTATGCAGCCGAGGCATTGAAAAAGCACGGAGTTTTCAAAGGAATGTGGCTGGCGATCCGAAGAATAAGCCGTTGTCATCCATGGGGAGGGAGCGGGTATGATCCTGTTCCATGATCTATGAGCATTGAACATCGAGCATTGAATATAGAATATTGAATGCTCAATACCCAGTGTAAGAATCAATGTGTTAGTATTCCTCTCAAATAAATTTTGCAAAAGGCTTTTATTGGTTTTAGAATTAAGCGGAAAAGACTATTTTGCTGTCCTATTAAAACACCAAAAACAATTGACATGAAAAAGTACTTTCTCCCGATAGCTGTACTGGCTGTTGTAATCTCGTCCTGTGGTTCCAAATCATCTTTTGAAAGCGATGTAAAGAAAATGGGTAACTACCGTTGCCAGATGCAAAAGTTAGAGGCAAAAGACCAGAGCGATGAAAAAGTGAAAAAAGAAATAGAAGACCTGAAAAAAGAAGTAGAAGAATATACCGAGAAGATGACTAAGAAATATGCTGACAAGAAAAACGATAAGGACATGGATGAAAAGGCTGACAAGATCATGGACGAGATCATGGAAAAATGTAAATAATTCTTTGCCGATACAAAAAACCCTTCTGCGAAACAGAAGGGTTTTTTTATTCAATCGATTTCAAATTAACCGGCAAATCTTTCCGTTACTTTATCCCAGTTGATCAGGTTCCAGATCGCTGCCAGGTAATCGGGACGCTTGTTCTGGTATTTCAGGTAATAGGCATGTTCCCATACATCCACACCCAGCAGGGGAACTCCTTTAGTTTCCGCTACATCCATCAGGGGATTATCCTGGTTAGGCGTTGAGCTGATATCCAACTTCCCGTCCTTTTTCATAATGAGCCATACCCAACCACTACCAAAACGGCCAACACCGCCAGCAGCGAATTTTGTTTTGAACTCCTCAAAAGAACCAAAGGCCTCATTGATCGCATCGGCCAGTTTGCCCTTAGGTGCGCCACCAGCATTGGGAGCGAGACTATTCCAGAAGAAGGTATGATTCCAGTGACCGCCTCCGTTATTGCGGACAGCTGGTGAGATAGATCCGGCTGCTTCTACCAGTTCTTCCAGCGATTTATTTTCATTGGCCGTGCCGGCGATAGCTTTATTGAGATTGTCAACATAAGCCTGGTGGTGTTTTCCATGATGTATCTGCATGGTCAGCGTGTCGATATGCGGCTCTAATGCATCGTGTGCATAAGGCAACGCAGGTAATGTAAATGCCATAAATAAACCTTTTTTGTTGTTGTCCCGGTCTTTCGGGTCAGGATGACCGGGATTGAAATTGTTTGTTCCTGAAAGGATTACAAATTTAAAGGGCTAAAGGTTTAGATAAAGAGACAGACCAAAATCTTCCGGTTCGCGACAATCACCAACCTCTGAGACGGGCCGGGGCAAGGCAGGAATACACGGCCGACGCCTCTTTATAGATCTCGCTTACCAATGATGGGGATAAAATAATTTTCTATGTTTGCTGCTTTATGCGTACTTTTTTGCAATATTTTGCTGATTAGTGCGGAATACTACGGGAATTACGTTATTTCTTTATATAAACCAACCTTCACTTTTTAATTGATTGCTTATGAAAAAAAAGATGCTCCTGGCATGGATCATCCTGCTTGTTTCCATGCCCATGGTCGCTTTCAGCCAAAGCCGGCAGGTCAGTGGCACTGTAAAAAACTCCAAAGGCGACCCGGTTCCCTCAGCAAGTGTGCAACAAAAAGGCACTACCAATGGTGTGATCGCGGATGAAAAGGGGGAATTCAAAATAACTGTAACAGGAGCAAACCCTGTACTCGTTATCTCTTCTGCCGGACTTTCTACGATCGAGATCGCTGTCGGCACGGCAACTTCTTATGCTGCTGTATTACAGGATGCGGGCAATATGTCCGAAGTCATGGTAACAGCGTTGGGCATTTCCCGCCGGGAAAAATCGATCGGCTATTCAACGCAGCAGGTAAAAGGAGAAAATCTGACATTGACCAAAGAGCAAAATGTACTGGGATCTCTTTCCGGGAAAATATCCGGCGTGCAGGTAGTCGGATCTTCAGGTGCGAGCATGGGGGGCACACAAAAAATAAAGATCCGCGGTGTGAATTCATTGAATGGAGGCGATCAACCCCTGATCGTTGTAGACGGTACTGCTATATCTAACTCCAATTTTGGTAGTTCGAACGGAAATGGACCCGATCTCGGCAATATTGCTCAAGATATCAATTCCGATGATATTGAATCGGTCGTTGTACTAAAAGGTCCCGCTGCTTCGGCATTGTATGGTTTGAGGGGACAGTATGGCGTTATTCTTATCACAACAAAAAAAGGTAAAAAGGGAGTGAAGAAAACAGATATACAATACAGTTCTGCTTTTTCAGTAGAACATGCCGGTAACTTCCTACCCTTGCAAAATATTTATGGTGTAGGTAATAACCAGACCTTCTTAACCCTTTCCAACGGCCAGAAATATGTAAATGGAAACGACGAAAGCTGGGGACCCAAAATGGATGGCACTCCTGTACGTATGTATTATAGTATGTACCCGCAGGATCCGCAATTCGGACAACTGACGCCTTTTGTTCCTCATCCGGGTAATGTGGAAGAATATTTTGAAGGTGGGCATACGATCAATAACAATATTTCCATAACAGGTGGTAATGAGAATATGACCTACCGCCTGAGTTACGGCAATACCACCATTAAAGGGATCATGCCGAACACTTCGTTACGCAGGAACAACGTTGGTTTAAATACTTCACTTGACATCAATAAAAAGATAACGGTTGGAGCTAATGTCAATTTAGCAAGGAACAAAGCTATACGCCCTTCCCAGGGATACCAGGGAACTGCCACCGGCCAGGTGCAATGGTTCCAGCGCAATATGGATATGCAACGTTTAAAGGATTTCAGGTATGCAGATGGTACGATCATGAACTGGAATGTGAATCCCAACACTACAACCGGGATCATTACCAATAACAGACCCAGTGACTGGAACAATCCTTATTTTGATGCGTATGCTAACAGTAATGATGATAACAGGGATCGCCTCTTTGGGGACATCAATATAACCTACCAGCCAATTGCCGGGCTTAAATTAAGCGGGTTCATTCGTACCGATATGTACACACAGAATGTATCGCATAAAGAAGCATTGGGCGGAAGACTGGATGAAGGTTATTCTGTTGGGAAATACCAGAACAAAGAATTCAATTATGAATTCCTGGCGCAATACACGAAAAAATTCAAGGACCTGTCGGTGGGTATCAATGCAGGAGCAAATAAGTATACCCGCAATTTTACTTCCGTCAGTGGCAATACGGTGGGGGGGCTATCAAGTCCTGCATGGTACAGCCTGGAAGCATCCATCGCAAGACCCAATATTTCATCGTTTATTTCAAGGAAAGAAATAAGAAGTATCTACGGAATGGCATCTATCGGGTACAAGGATATATACTTCCTCGATGCTTCTTTGCGGAACGATGTTTCATCAACCTTACCGGTAAACAATAATTCATATGCTTATCCTTCGGTGTCAGCTAGTGTTGTGTTCAGCGATCTGTTGAAATGGAAAGTATTATCATTAGGTAAGATAAGAGCCAGCTACGCAGTTGCCGGTGCTGACCTTGATCCTTACAGGACGGGAACCAGTTTTAGTTTAGGTACTGTCTATAGCGGGACAACAGTGATCAATACACTCAGTGTGCCTGATCTGTTAAACAACCCGAATATCAAACCTTCTTTTGCAAAATCATTTGAGATCGGGATGGATCTTCGTTTCCTGAAGAACAGGGTTGGTCTTGAACTGACCTATTACAAACAGAAAAACGAGAACCAGATCATTAACCTGAATGTATCGGGCGCAAGTGGTGTATCTGCTTCTGTGGTGAATGCCGGCCTGATCGAAAACAAAGGGATAGAGTTGTCGTTGAATGGCCAACCTTTCCAGGGTAAGTTCTTCAGCTGGTCCAGCACCTTGAACTTTGCAAGGAACAGGAGCATGGTGAAAGAATTGTATCCTGGTATTACAGTCTATCAATTAGATAACAACACTTATTCCAGTGTTCCCATTTTCCTGAATGCGGTGGTTAATGAACCCTTTGGCAGTCTTTATGGACAGGCATATCTCCGTGATACAAAAACCGGGAAGATCATGCTGGATGCTGCGAATCTGCCCTTGTTCGAGACCAACCATAATTTCGGATCTGTATTGCCCAAATTCACTGGTGGCTTCTTCAACACGTTCAAGATCTGGAAATTTGATCTCTCTGCTATGATCGATTTTCAATCGGGCGGACAATTCTTTAGCTGGACAAAAATGCTGGCTATCAAATCGGGACAAGCTGCAGAAACGGCAGTCCTGAACGATAAAGGCTTTAATGTGAGAGATGCAATTGCCAGCGGTGGCGGTGTAAAAATAAATGGCATATCACAGGCGACAGGCCAGGAAGTAACGGCCTATGTGGATGCCCGTTCTTATTTCCGGAATACGATCGGTACAAGGATCTATGAAGAGTGGTTGTTTGATGCTTCTTATGTCAAATTAAAAGAAGTAAGCCTGGGATTCAATATCAGCAATAAGTTATTGTCAAGAACTCCTTTCAAATCCGCGAAAGTTGCGTTGATCGCACGTAACCCGCTTATGATCTACCAGAAAGCACCGAAAGGATTGGAACCTTCTGAGTTGTCGTATAACAGCGGTTCGATCAGCTGGCTGGAAAAAGGAGAATTCCAGACCGTTCGTTCTTATGGTATCAGTTTTAATCTTTCATTTTAATACATAGCAATCATGAAAAAAATGAAATTAATATATGTCCTGCTTGCAACCACAGTGCTGGTAAGCGGCTGCAAAAAATTTGATGGCAGTCTTAATGTGGACCCGAACAGGCCGACAAAAGCCTCGGGAACGCAGTTGATCGCTAATGCCGAATTGTTTTTGCCGGATATGAGTTCGTCTCCTTACGGAGTACATTATCCACAGCATTTGTCGAATACATCCTTTACAGATAACTCAAGGTATACTACCATCAACTTTAATTTTTATAGCTGGTATACCGGCCCGTTGATGAATCTCGAAACGGTGCTCAACTCAACACTCGACGGGAATGAAGGCCCTGTTGCTAACCAGAAAGCAGTGGCCAAGATCTTAAAGGCTTATTTCTTCTGGCATATCACCGATCGCTGGGGCGATGTTCCTTTTTCAGAAGCGCTCAAGTCAAAGGACAATTTTACACCGAAGTATGACAAGCAACAGGATATTTACAATGGTATGTTTGCCCTGCTGGATGAGGCGAATGCAGCCATCATCACAGGCAATATCAAAAATGATATCATGTTTGCAGGCGATATGGTGAAATGGAAAAAATTCGGGAACACCATTCACCTGTTAATGGCGCTTCGTCTTTCAAAGATCGATCCTGTTAAAGGAGCACTGGAATTCAATAAGGCATTGACCAATGGGATCATGACAGCTAACACAGACAATTTCGCTTACCCACACCTGGCCGATCCTGCTAACGAGAACTACTGGTACAATTCATTTACCCGGTTGGGAAGAAACTGGTATGCGGTAAGCAAACCGATCGTGGATTATATGCTCCCGATCAATGATCCGCGTCTGCCTGTTTTTGCCAATAAGAATACGGCTGGTAATTATGTTGGGCTGGATTATGGATTACCAGGTTCGGTAACCGTTGTAATCAATAATTATTCACTGTTGGGTTCTGGTATCCGTTTACAAAATTCTCCTGTCTTTTTAGTAACCTATGCGCAGGCATTGTTTGCAAAAGCGGAAGCAGCCAAGCTAGGCTGGATACCAGGCGCCGATGTAGAAGCAAAGAATAACTATGATCTCGCGATCGATCAATCCATCCGTCAATGGACAGGTTCCAATACAGGCGTGGCCACTTATATGACACAAACCGGAATTCCTTACAATGCGGGTACCGCTATCCAGCAGATATCTACACAACGCTGGGTGCATTTATTCCTGCATGGTTATGAAGCATGGGCTGAATGGAGAAGGACGGGATTTCCTGTATTGATAGCAGCTCCCGGCGCTAACGGAGACAAGATCCCTCGACGAGAAGGGTATCCTGTACAGGAGCTGGCTAACAATACGACTAATTACAATGCTGCAGTTGCAGCGTTCCCATACGGTGGTACGGATGGATTGAATGCGAGAATATGGTGGGATAAGCCCTAGAAAAATTAGAAATAAGGAATAAAAAACATAAAATGAGAAAGTAGTGGTTAATAGACACAGTATATCAATGGCCAAAGATTTCTGTGATAATTCTTTCAGGGAACAAAAGTAGAGAATTGGCATTGATAAAGATTGAACCCTGGTAGCGTGGTTCATTGTGTCTTTGAATTCTCCTTTCCTCTTTCGGAGACAACCGAGGAACGAAGGTTGCGAGCGAAGCTCAGAGGGAGAGGGTATGAGACAAAATAGGTTAACGTTTAGGCAGTTTATAGCAGAGCCGCATCGTGTTTACGGTGCGGCCTATTTTTTTAAGCGATTCATTTTTTTCCCCTTCTCAACAAATGTTTCTACAACACCTCTTGTCTCAAGGTCCAGCCGGACCGAAATAGTATACCAGGGAATAGAGCGTTTGAACCCCGGCATTTTCTTTTTGATGGTTTTTACAACATCGTCTGTAAGTTCAGTAAACGTTTTCCCTTTACTTCCTTTCAGGCTTTGAAGGATCGCTGCTTTGAAGGGTTCATAGATAGCAGCATCAAATTTTCGTTCTGTCCCGGTGAGCGGGTGTGTAACGACGATCTTTTTGGAGGCAGCCATATATTATCGTTTGTTTTTAAAAAAATCTTTCATCAGTTGCGCACATTCATCCTTCATTACGCCTCTTATCAATTCTGTCTTTGGATGAAAGGGCCAGTTCGCCGCAGTCGTTTTTTTATAACCATTCTTTTCATCATCGGCACCATATACCAGTTTGGCGATCTTGCTCCAGTAAATGGCGCCGGCACACATCAAACAAGGTTCAACCGTCACATAAACGGTAGCTTCGGGCAAGTATTTACTTCCCAGTAAATTAAAAGCAGAGGTTAATGCGATCATTTCTGCATGAGCAGTTGGATCGTTCAGGCGTTCGGTCATATTATAGCCCCGGGCGATGATCTTGTCATTCACCACTACCACTGCGCCGATGGGAATCTCCTCATCATCATAAGCCTTCCGGGCTTCCTTAAGGGCCTGCATCATGTAATATTCATCTGTCATCGACGGACAATTTGCTTTTTACTAAAGTGAACAGGAAAGCGGTCTTATGTATTTCAACTAAAAGTTATTCTACTTTAGTATAACTTGGGATAAAATTAAGTGAATGGCAGCTATTGCTAAACTGGAAGCCCTCCGCAGCTATTTTGACAGCGGGGCTACCCGTTCTTACGGGTTCCGTAAAGAACAGCTCACCAAGCTAAAGCGATCAATACTGGCACATGAGCAGGACCTGTATGATGCGCTGCGTTCGGACCTGAATAAGAGTCCCGAAGAGACCTGGGTGACAGAAACAGGGATGGTGATCGCTGAGCTGAATGCGGCGTTGAAACATCTTCGTGACTGGATGAAACCGGAAAGAGCAAGTACTAATTTACTGAATATGCCATCGGGAAGCAGGGTCATGAAAGAGCCATTGGGTGTGGTGCTGATCATCGGTCCCTGGAATTACCCGTTTCAATTATTGATCAACCCGTTGATCGGGGCTATTGCAGCCGGGAATTGCGTGGTATTGAAACCCAGTGAATTTGCCCCGGCCACAGAAGCGGTGATGAAAAAGATCGTCGAAGAAGTTTTTTCCAATGAATATATTCTATATGTACAAGGTGATGGAGCAACCGTGATCCCGGAGATGATGAATAATTTTTCGTTTGACCATGTATTCTATACTGGAAGTACAGCAGTGGGGAAGATCATTTATAAAATGGCAGCGGAACGATTAGTGCCGGTGACCCTGGAATTAGGTGGGAAGAGTCCCTGTGTTGTTGAAAGCGACGCTAATATAAAAGTAGCAGCACGGCGCATCGCGATGACAAAATTTTCCAACGCAGGGCAAATGTGTGTAGCACCCGATTATTTGCTGGTTCATTCATCGGTAAAGGACCAGCTGGTGGAGGCGATGAAAAATTCGATACAATATTTTTTTACGGACAAACCGGAAGACTGTTATAATTACGGGAAGATCATCAATGAGCGACAATTCAATCGTATCACGGGCTATCTCACACAGGGAACGATAGCGCATGGCGGCAGAACGAATAAAGAAAAATTATTTATTGAGCCTACTATCATAACAGGTGTTTCGATGGATACCCCGATCATGAAAGATGAGATATTCGGGCCGGTGCTCCCTGTAATCGCATTTGATAAAATGGAAGAGGCGAAGAAGATCATACAACAAAATCCCAACCCGCTCTCTTTTTATATCTATACATCCAGCAATAAAAAAGAAAAAGACTGGCTGGAAGCGGTACCGTCCGGCGGATCCTGTGTCAACAATTCAAGCTGGCATTTGACCAATCATAACCTGCCCTTTGGTGGAAGAGGGTTTAGTGGTACGGGTAATTATCATGGTAAATACTCTTTTGAAACATTCAGTCATAAAAAAGCCGTGATGAAAACGCCGACCTGGTTTGACCCGAATATCAAGTACCCGCCATTCAAGGGTAAATTGGGTTTGTTTAAGAAAGTGATCCGGTAAGAGCTCAACTCTCCAAGAGTTGAGCTATATACGTTCAGGTTTTCTTAGGGTCAACTCTTGGAGAGTTGTACCAAAATCGAATATGAAAAAACTAAAACGATTCCTGGTTGTTCTCTTTATATTGATCGCTTTGTTTGCGATCTATGTGGAAATAGCGAATCGCAACTCAAAAAACATGACCTATCGCCAAAAAGTACTGAAAGCAGTTTACCCCGTATGGATGTGGTGGGGACGGCTGACCGGGAAGAATAACACCGAACTAGCCAACCGTCAAAAACAACCACCGGTATCTTTTTATTCATTAAAGGGAACAAAGAACAACGGCGATACACTTGACTTTGCTGCACTGAAAGGGAAAAAGATATTATTGGTCAATACAGCGAGCGATTGTGGTTATACTGACCAGTACAAGGACCTGCAGAAGCTGGCCGATCGTTACAAGGACAAACTGGTGGTGATCGGGTTTCCCGCCAATGATTTCAAGGAACAGGAAAAAGGAACAGATGAAGAGATCGCGACATTTTGCAAAGCCAATTACGGAATCAGCTTTCCACTCATGAAGAAAAGTAGTGTTATCAAGTCTCCACAACAGAACCAGGTATATCAATGGTTAACAGATTCCACAAAGAATGGCTGGAACAGCAAAGCGCCTGCCTGGAATTTCTCAAAATATATCGTGAACGAAGAAGGAGTGCTGACCAATTATTTCGGATCATCCGTTTCACCACTTAATAAGGATGTGATAAAAGCAATCGAATAGGATCATGAGTTATAATGATATTATCGGAACGGTAGGTGTTGGGTTGATACTGCTGGCTTATTTCTGTAATATATTTGGGTGGATCAGTGGTAAGGGTCAACTATTCTTTGTCCTGAATATCGTTGGTGCAGGTCTTGCCTGTTATGCCTCCTGGCTTATCCACTACTGGCCTTTTGTCATCCTGGAAGGCACCTGGGTGATCGTTTCACTGATCGGGCTTTTTAAAAACCGCAAATAAAGTTTATGGATATTGTTTTACACCCAGTGGCTTTTATCAGGAACAGCCGCACTGACCTGTCGGATGATTTTTGGGGAACGATCATCAGTGAAATTGAATTGGCAGAAGGAATACCTGCGGATGCATTCAATGGTATCGATGCATTCTCGCACCTGGAGATCATTTTTCATTTCAACCAATCTGATCCATCGAAGATCGTTTTCAGCGGGCACCCGAGAGGAAACACAAACTGGCCGCATGTTGGCATTTTCGCACAACGCAAAAAAGACCGGCCCAATGCATTGGGATTGACTATTGCCGAGTTCATCAAACGGGAAGGCAATAAGATTTGGGTAAGAAACCTGGATGCTATCGATGGGACACCCATTGTTGACATCAAACCTGTAATGAAAGAATTTTTACCAGAGTCTGAGATCCGGCAGCCACAATGGTCGCATGAATTGATGAAGGAGTACTGGGCTTAATCCACCGGACATTTCTCATGATAATTCACCAGCTCGATCGGTGTTTTCTCAAACTCATAACCGCCATAAGTGCGGGCAATATCATCAAACACGGCATTGATCTCTTCTTCCGTTGTTAAGGTCACGAGTTTATTGCGGAATTCCTTTATGTTAGGCAGGCCTTTTAAATAATTGGCATAGTGCCGGCGCATTTCGTTGATGCCGACAACAGGATTTTTCCATTCGATGGATTTACGCAGGTGTTTGCGGCAAACAAATAACCGATCCTCGATCGTTGGTGGCGGGAGATGTTCTCCTGTTTTTACAAAATGTTTGATCTCGTTAAAGATCCAGGGATAACCGATAGCGGCTCGGCCGATCATGATGCCATCTACACCATAACGGTTCTTATATTCCACCGCTTTCTCGGGTGAATCGATATCGCCGTTACCAAAAATGGGAATCTGGATACGGGGATTGTTCTTCACTTTGCCTATCAGCGTCCAGTCGGCTTCACCCTTGTACATCTGGGTTCTTGTTCTGCCATGTATCGCCAGCGCTTTGATGCCTACATCCTGTAAACGCTCTGCTACTTCTTCAATGTTCTTTGTTTTATCATCCCATCCCAATCTTGTTTTTACTGTAACAGGAAGATTGGTGGCTTTTACAACAGCAGATGTCAGTCTCACCATCAGGTCGATATCTTTTAATACACCGGCACCCGCACCTTTTAATGCCACTTTTTTTACAGGGCAACCGAAATTGATATCGAGCAGGTCGGGATTAGTGACTTCCACAATTTTTGCAGCAAGCGCCAGGCTTTCTTCATCACCCCCGAATATCTGGATACCAACAGGCCGTTCATAATCGAAGATGTCGAGTTTTTTCCGGCTCTTGATCGCATCCCGGATCAACCCTTCGCTGGAGATGAATTCGGTATACATCAGGTCGGCCCCGTTATCCTTGCACACGGCCCGGAAAGGGGGGTCGCTCACGTCCTCCATTGGTGCCAGAAGGAGCGGGAATTCAGGAAGTTGTATGTTGCCTATCTTTACCATTTTACAGCCTGTTCCTCGGAACAGAAGCGGCAAATTTACGATCTTAAAACCAGAATTACGGATGAGAGGGATGTTAAAACATAAACCAGCAAGTACGCAGTTCCTATTATTGATCGCCATGGTACTTGTTGGCGCTTTTTTCGGTATGTTCTTATTAGGAACCAGTGTAATGTCTGCTTTTACAGGTGTAACGACTAAAGATTTATTACAACCCGACAAGCTGGATCTTACCAGTCCCCAGATGATCGATTTCATGAGAGGCATGCAGTTCTTTCAATTTCTCTTTGTATTTGTTTTCCCCTGTCTTCTTTGCGCCCGTTTTTTCAGCGACAACAGTAAAAAATATTTGGGGCTTGTGCGTCCGACCCACCAACTCTATTTGGGAGCAGGTGTTGCCATCCTGTTATTAGCGATACCATTGTGTAGTTATCTCGGTGAACTCAATCGTCATATTCAATTTCCCGCAGGCATAGAAAAATGGGCAAGGGACCATGAAGAAAGCGCAGCCAAACAAATGGCTGCATTCATGTCGCACCAAACTATAAAAGACCTCGTGGTGAATCTTGTGAGTATCGCTTTATTGGCCGCAATAGGAGAAGAATTATTATTTAGGGGAATGGTGCAGCGATTACTGATCAAATGGTTCAGGAATCCGTGGGCCGGTATCATTGTTTCCGCTATTCTTTTCTCCGCTTTCCATTTCCAGTTCTATGGGTTTGTGCCAAGATTGGTATTGGGCATACTGTTAGGCGTGGTATATTGGTACAGTGGCAGCTTATGGGTAGCTATATTGGCCCATTTTGTGTATGATGCATTACTGATCGTGATGGTGTATATGAACCCGGGACTAATGAATGAAGATACGGTAGTGAAAGCACCTAATATCGCACTGATGGGAGCGGTCAGCTTCGCCCTGGTGGTTTTGCTGGTGATATGGATGAAAAAAAGATCTGCGGTCACCTTTGAAAAAGTATATGCTATGGATGGTCCTGTAAAGAATCACCCTTTTGATTTTGATCATAACACACCTGTTTAATGGCATTCAACTGGCAAACATTCCGCGTTAGAACGATATCCTCGCTGATCTTTGTGGCAGTGATGCTGACCGGCATGTGCTGGAACCAGTGGAGTTTTTTGGCGTTGTTCTCTATCATTCACTTTGGTTGCTGGTGGGAATACCTCAAACTCACAAAAAAAATTCATAACACAATCTTTCATCCTTATACAAAACTCGGGTTGATGCTGATGGGGTATGGGCTGGTACTCTGGTTTTGCGATCCTTTTTATCATATTAACGGATATGGTATAAAAGAGAATATCTCCTTACCCGTATCCGGCGCAGGCTTTGCGTTGTTGCTGATCGGTATTTTCCAGAAGAATGCGATAAAACTGAAAGCGTTTGGAATGGCGATCGTTGGATTTATATATATATCGTTGACGCTGGGAATGATGATCGATATTTATGGATTTACGCTGGAAGGTTGGATCCACTATCCGGGGAAAGATTATCCAACACTTATTGTATACAGACCCTGGGTACTTCCATTAGCGATCATTATTGCCCTTTGGATCAATGATACAATGGCTTATTTGGTTGGTTCAATGATCGGCAAAACACCCATGACAAAGATCTCACCCAAGAAGACATGGGAAGGAACAATTGGAGGGATCATACTTGCCTGCGGGCTTGGGTTCCTGATACCAACTGTTTTTCATATCAAGGCTTCGGATAGTATGGATATTGATCCGGGAACTGGGCTAATTATCGCAGGCGCCGCAGCGATCTCTGGCACAATAGGTGACCTGTTCGAATCGAAACTGAAACGAATGGCAGGTGTAAAGGACAGCGGTAACATGATGCCGGGTCATGGTGGTTTCCTGGATCGTTTTGACTCTTTATTATTTGCCATACCTGTTTGCTGGGGACTATTGAATCCTGCATTTGCTTTTCAATAGAGAGTATTCCCTATTTAAACGAAGCAGCATATCTTTAGTCTGACCAATCTTAGATCCATGCGCCAGTTTCTATTCATCATTTCCTTATTCTCTTTTTCTTCTCTTGCTGCGCAGCGAAGATTCGCAACAGAAGAGAAATTGTCGGCCAGCCTCACCGCCGCATTTATCTCTCTTCCACAATTCAATATGGGTATACAACCCGGCATCATATACAGGTTCAATGACCGGTTCTCATTAAGTACCGAGACCACGATACGATTAGGGCGGAAAACAGATCCTGATTCAAATACCATCAACAAACAATATTTCCGGGTACAACCGGAGTTGCGCTATTTTTCTAAAAAAAATAGGAAGGGAAGAGAGAATTATACCGGGCTGAGGCTTTCCTGGGCCAGCCGGAAATTTGAGGACAAGAATGGCTTTTATATGTTTAACCACCAGACCGACAGTGGTTATAGTTACAACAGGGCAAAGATCAACAGCCCGGTAATGACCGTTTCGCTACAGGCGGGCACCATTTTTAGACTGGGACATAGTATGGGCCTGGATTTCTTTATGGGCATGGGCGCAAGATTTATTACTACCCATTATACCGATGTGGTGAACCCTGTAAGATCCAAACAGGAAAGAGCTCCCGATGGTCCGCATTTTGATGCATCTTATTCCGCCGAAGGCAGCGTAACATGGTTTCATTTCAATACCGGTTTCCGGTTTATTTATCATTTCGGGCAGTAAGAGCCTGTTTGCTTATTTTTGGCGCTCAATTACTATTGAATGACGATCCACAAAGAAGGCTATAAGACCATTGCGATCAGCACGATACTTTTCGGCATCATCAACCTGCTGTCATTTTATTTTCTTAGCCCCTCTATTCCTGTACTGAGCTGGATCATTTTTATCGGCACACTCGGGCTCTTGCTTTTTATGATCTCATTTTTCCGCATCCCCAAGCGGAACCTGACCATACGGGAGAATGCGATCGTGGCGCCTGCAGATGGTAAGGTAGTGGCGATCGAAGAAGTACAGGCAGATGAATATTTTACCGACCGTCGTATACAGGTTTCCATATTTATGAGCCCGCTGAATGTGCATGTCAACCGTAATCCTGTAACAGGCGAAGTAACCTATAGCCAATATCACAAAGGAAAATATTTGGTGGCATGGCATCCTAAATCTTCCACAGAGAACGAACGGCATTCTGTAGTGTACCGGAAGAATGGTAAAGAGATCCTGGTAAAACAGATAGCCGGAGCGCTTGCCAAAAGGATCTGTAATTATTTACAACCCGGTCAACAGGTAAACCAAACCGCGGAAATGGGCTTTATTAAATTCGGCTCAAGGGTGGATCTCCTGCTTCCACTGGATGCAAGGATCGAAGTGAAGATCGGCGATAAACCAGAGGGTGGGGTGACGGTTATCGCTACATGGTAAATAATAAATAAGTAACAAGAAATAAAGAATAAGGAAGTTGTCGGCAGCTTTTAAAAGATGGTCTCTAATTCTTTAAGAGAGTATACGGTATACGTCGGCAACTTATCATTGATCATCACCGGTTCTTTGGTAAGATGATTCACATGTACCTGGTCGATGCCGGCATTGATGGCGCCGAGAATATCCACATCGATGGTATCCCCGATCATAATGCTTTCTCCCGGTCTTGCCCCTGTCTTTTGAAAAGCATACTCGAATATTTCTTTATGCGGTTTCAGGCTGTTGCTTCCTTCCGATGTGATCACTTCTGAAAAATAGTTGGCCAGACCCGAATGCTGCAATTTGCTGTGTTGCGTTTTTTCAAACCCGTTGGTGATCAGGTGAAGGATATATCTTTTGTCAAGAAGATAATCGAGGATCTCTGTTGTATAAGGAAATAATAATTTCCTGGTGGGCAGCAGTTCGAGAAAATGAACACCCATTTCTCTTGCCAGGGGTTCATCGGCTATCTTAAAATCAAGCAATGCCAGCCACATTCTTTTCCAGCGAAGCTCATCCACTTTGATATAACCATTGCGGTAACGGTCCCAGAGTTTATCGTTATGTGCAAGATAGTTTTTGTGAAAAAGACCGAAATCGTGAATGCCTCTTGCCTGCAATCCCATTTTTTCATAAAGCTCTTCCAGGGTCTGGCGGCTATTGGCTTCAAAATCCCAAAGGGTATGATCGAGGTCGAAAAAGAGATGTTTATACTTCATTACAGTTGTAGATTTGCAAAGAAACTGGAAATATTCATACCATGAACATAATTGTCACCGGCGCTTCTAAAGGAATTGGTAAAGCTGTTGCGGAAATATTTGCTGCCAATGGTCATAACCTTTTCCTGTGCTCAAGAAACGAAGTGGCCCTGTATAAAGCGATGGAGGAATTGGTTACCCGTTTTCCTGCCGTTACCATTAAAGCCAAACCTGCAGACCTGAGCAAAAAAGAAGAAGCGATAGGATTTGGCAACTGGTGCCTGCAACAAGGCGAGCCGGATATCCTGGTCAATAATGCCGGCTTGTTCGAACCGGGTAGCGTGCACAACGAACCCGATGGCACACTGGAAAGCCAGCTGGCAATAAATCTTTCAAGTGCTTATCATCTCACGAGAACTGTATTGCCTAAAATGATGGAGAGGAAATCAGGCCATATTTTTAATATGTGTTCGATCGCTTCCCTGCATGCCTATAAAAATGGCGGCGCTTACAGTATCAGCAAATTTGCGATGTATGGGTTCAGTAAGAACCTGCGGGAAGAAATGAAACCGCATGGCATCAAAGTAACTTCCGTTCATCCCGGGGCGGTGATGACGGATTCATGGGCCGGTTTCGACAATTCTTCCAACAGGATCATGGTAGCAGAAGATATCGCCAAAATGATCTACGCATCGTCCCAGTTATCTATACAGGCTTGCGTGGAGGACATTGTTTTGCGCCCGCAATTAGGGGATATGTAACCTGCCTTCCTGCAGACCCGCCACTGGCAATAGCGTGCTTCCATTGGTAATTTTTAAAGACTTCTTTACAAAAGCGATACTATTTTAGTGCAGGCTAATGAAGTTTATCACCACCATATTCCTTTCTCTTTTTTGTGCTGCTATTACGAAGGCGCAAACAGGTTTCAGGACCGTTGTTCCGCAGCAGGCCATTATTGCCGGAGAATCCTTCCTGGTACAATATATATTGGATTATGGAGATAAGACTATGCAGGTCATGCCACCGGTTTTCAGCAATTTCCGTGTTGTTACCGGACCGAATATTTCTTCAGGGAATGTATCGACAACAGATGGAGTAATATCAGTTCTCAACACCATTGTTACACTGGAAGCTACCAGGCCGGGCAAATTTCTTATCCCCGGGGCTACCGTTACGATCAATGGAAAAACGAGGCGGAGTAATGATGCATGGGTTGAAGTGATATCGGAAGCAGAAGCGTTAAAAAGATTCAATGCAGGGGATGACATTAACGCATCGGATTATTTTCTCCGGCCCGGAGAAAACCCCTATCAAAAGATCCAGCAAAACCTGTTTGTAAAGATGATGGTGGATAAACGGTCTTGTTTTGTTGGAGAGCCGGTTGTGGCTACATTCAAACTGTATTCACGATTGGAATCCCGATCTGATATTATAAAGAACCCGGGGTTCTATGGTTTTACCGTGTATGACATGGTGAATCTTTCCGATAAGAAAATGCGAACAGAAAAGATCAATGGGAAATTATTTGATGTTCATACCATTCGCAAGGTTCAGTTGTTCCCCCTCCAGGAAGGGCTTTATACGATCGATGCGATGGAGGTGCTTAACGACGTCGAGTTTTCAAGAAGCGTCGTCAATAAAAAAACGGAACAGTACTTTCAAGAAGTAAATAGAAGACATATATTAAGGGAAGGGATATTGAATAAAGAAGAATCACTCCCCAAAGACGAGAATGCAGAAGTATTCGAAACAAAGACCAATACCGAGCCGGTTACAATACGGGTGAAACCGATACCGGAAAAAAATAAACCCGCACTCTTCAATGGCGCCGTCGGCAAATTCAATATAACATCACAGGTGGCCAATCCTTCATTGAGGAAAAATGAAGAAGGATTTTTCGAGGTCGTCATCAGTGGTAAGGGAAATTTTATTCAATTAAGTGCTCCGTTGGTTCACTGGCCAGCCGGTGTAGAAGGTTTTGAACCGGTAGTGAAAGACACATTTGATAAAACAAAAACGCCATTGGCAGGGACAAGGATCTTTCGTTTCCCTTTTGTTTGCGCGTCGGCGGGCAATTGGCAGATTCCCCCGGTAAGCCTGTCTTTTTTTGACACGGATAGTAATAGCTATAAGACCATTTCAACGAAAGGAGTAGAAGTGGTTTCCAGTAATGAAAGCAAACCGGCACCTGTAGAGGGGCACAATGTTTCGATTGCTGAAAAAAGTGAAAAGGCAGCACGAACAGCCGGAATCATAGTGGCGGCGATCGTATTGGTAATTCTCTTTTACTGGATATTCAAGAAAAAAGAACCGGAACCTGTTATACAGGCAGAGACAGAACCAGCATTACCTACTGCTGATCAATTATTGGAACCGGCTACCGCTGCTATTGCCCAGGAAGGAAATCTTTTCTACCGGCTGTTGCATAAAGGGATCTGGGATTTTGCTGTATCGAGGTTTGAACTAGCCGGCAGTGATATGAGCAAGCAAACGCTTATACAAAAAATGAAAGCAGCCGGTGTGGGCCAGGATACTATAAAGCAAGTCTTTGATATACTGGAGCAATGTGAAGCCGGCATGTTTACGACAGCCAGCCTGGAACACGATAAAGAGTCATTGGTGTCTTTTGCAAAACAATTGCTGGGCACGATCGATGCTCCCGGCAGTAGCAGCCTCCAAAACCAGTAATACATTTTGTGCAAGTCGTCACAAAAGCAGCCCGAAGGCTGCTTTACCATTAAACCTTGAGCAAGAGATAATATTATTATTGAATAACAATAGTAGGATCAGTTGTGTTAGTATTTGCCGGGGTTTGTTTCCGGGATTCCAGTTCCAGCTGTATTGCTTTTAAGGTGAGAGCACATTTGGCATATTCTGTTTCTTTTCCTATCTCATCCGTCAGCCTGAGGTATTCTGCAGTATAAACAGACAGCATATCAATAAGAATATTGGTTTCCAGGGAATGTAAAGCTTGCATTTTTGGTTACTAATTGGTTGGTGTTTAAACAGGATAAAAGCACCAAGCTATCCACAAAATTCATGCAAGGTTAATACTTGTTAGGAAAAACATCGGGTAAGAAATTCCCAATAGCGTGGTATCACTCAAATGCAGAGAAAATTTTTCTACGGAATGAGAAAAAATCCTTGTTAAAGATCATTCAGATCTTTTCCAACAAGTTCAGGAAATCCTGTTTACGACTTCTTGATACCGGGAGGTGTGCACCATTGTTCATGATCACTTCTCCACCTTCGCCACGGACATAGCGTTGCACGCAGCGCATATTGATCAGGTAACTATGATGTATACGGCAAAATTCATCGGTCTGCAATACTTCTTCCACATCTTTCAGGGTTTTGGAGATCACCAGCGGCCGCTCCTGGTGAATGAAAAAAAGCTTACAGTAAGCGCTGTCGCTTTCGCAATAAAGAATGGTCTCCGGGTCCACCATGATCAACCCTTCCAAAGTAGGCACGGCAAAACGCCGGCTTTTCTTTTTCATGTTCAGTATTTCCAGCAGGTTATCTACCCGTTGGGAAGCTTTTAATAATTTTTGTTCCCGGGCTCTTTCTATGGTTTGTAGTAATTCGTCTTTGTCGACCGGTTTTAAGAGATAATCCAGTGCACTGTGTTTGATCGCTTTGATCGCATATTCGTTATACGCGGTAGTGAATACGATCTCAAATTCGGGGTGCTGGAATTTTTCCAGCAGGTCAAAACCGTTCATGCCGGGCATCTCGATATCCAGGAACAGGATATCGGGTTGTTGTTTGGCAAGCGCTGACAACGCCTCTTCAGCTCCCGAACAGGAGGCAATGATCTTTACCTGGCTGCAATGTTTATGCAGCAAATGTTCCAACACTTCGCGGCAATGTTTTTCATCATCCACTATAATGGCTGTCATGCGTTTTGTATTTAAGTGTTAGTAATACCCGGGTGCCGGTGTTGCCTCCATCTTTACCCAGGTCGGTGATGGTAACACCCGCGTCGACATTATAGACCTTGTTGACGATCTCCATTCTTTCGGCTGTAATTTTCATGCCATGCGATTTTTGCCGGGTCGCTGTTTTGCTTTTCAATCGTTTTGCTTCATCGCGACCTACTCCATTGTCTTCAATCTCGATATATAATTTGTCATTATTCTTCCAGATCTTAATATCCAATCTTCCTCCCGGCTCTTTCCGGTGCAATAAACCATGCCAGATCGCATTTTCCACGTAAGGCTGGATGAGCAGGGGTGGAACAGTCACCCGCTCCGGGTTGATATCCCCGGTTATTTCCAGCGAATGAATGAATGCATCATCAAAACGTACTGCTTCCAGTTCGATATAAAGCTGCAGGGCTTTTAATTCATTTTCCAGCAGCACCCATTCACTTCTCGAGTTATCGAGTATCAACCGCATCAGCCGGGAAAACTTGGTCAGGTAACCGGAAGCATTATCGGGATCGTTCTTGAGGATAAAATTATTGATGCTGTTCAGGCTATTGAACATGAAATGGGGATTCATCTGTGCTCTCAATGCCTGCATTTCTGTTTCGGCGATCTTCTTTTCGTATTCATTCTTCAACCGCTCATCTTTCCTGACCTTCCCGATACGGCGGCGATACAGCCACCAGGTTCCTAAAGCAATAAAAAGCAGTAAAGAGCCTTTGAACCACCAGGTTTGCCAGAATGCCGGGTGAATGATAATGGAGATATTATTGGCAGCTTCGGTCCAATTAACGCCATCCCGCGATGATCGTACCTTGAAAACATATTTTCCCGGGCGAAGAGAATTATAACGTACCTGGCGATTATTGCCGCTGTTCACCCATTCTTTATCCTGGTTTTCGAGAGAATACTGGTACTGGATATTCTTCTCAGAGTAAATATCTATTGTTGAAAAGAAGAAAGTAATGGTGTTTTGCCGGGGCGACAGCGACATCGAACCCGATGATGTAAAATGGAACAGGCTATCGATGATTTCTGCCTGGTAGATGAATGCGTGCAATGTAGCAGACCCGGAACTTAATTTTTCCGGTGAAAAAAAGGTGTACCCTTTTTCTGTACCCCAGTACAGCATATTCCTGGTAGTAGCAGCTGCATTGGGTCTGAAATTCTCTCCTGAAAGACCATCCTTCTCATCGTAGTAATCGAAGGATCTGTCGGAAGGATTGAACTTTAATAATACGGAATGACTGCCTATCCAGATATTCCCGGTGCTATCGGTAAGTAAGGACTGGCAATCATCATAGCGCAGGCCATTGGCTGATGTATAGTTCGTTATTTTGCCCGATGTGTTGATTACGCTCAGTCCTTTTGGAGTGGCCACATAGATATTGTTTTCTTTATCCGCTGTCAGAGCATTTACCCAATTATCTACCAGGCCTTCGGCTTTCGAGAATTTTTTAAACTGTCCATTGCTCTTGTCATAACGAAAAACGCCATTCGATGCAGAGCCCAGCCAGATATTTTCTTTTTTGTCACGGTAGATCCTGAATAGGCGACGGCGCGGTATATCTTTTCCTGTCATGTTTGCATGCAGGGAATCGTATTGATAGGTATCAGGGTCAAAAACAGTAAAACCGGAATAGGTGGCACACCAGATCTTTCCATCCGGCATGAGCTGCAGATCGTCTACAAAATTGTTGGAAAAGTTGGGCAGCCTTCCCATTACGGTATCCCGGTTAAAACTGGTGAATTCACCTGTTTGTTCATTCAGTAATGCAATACCAGCATGTGTGGCAACCCAGGGGCGGTCTTTTTTGTCAAAACAAATAGATTGGATCGGCATAGGTCTTTCACCGGCATCCTGGACAGGATAATAATAACGATAGATCCTGCTGAGCCGGTTCTTATCATCCTGCATCAACAGGCAGTCTTTCCCCCCGAACCATAAACGACCCTTTGCATCCTGTTTGATGCAGGTGATATAATCGTAATATTCTTTTCCTGTTTTATCGGAGAAATTACTGATGTTACCTGCATTGTATTTGAAAACATTAAAATAAAGGAGTCTTCGCCCGGGTTCAACAATAAAAACATTTCCCGCAGTATCACAGGATATTGTGCTGACCACGTTCACGGCATTGGGACCGGTATACATGGGGGTTTGGGTGAGCTGTGTCAGGGTTTCTGTTACCGGGTTGAAAATATAGATACCGCCCAACCCCGTTCCTACAATAATATCTCCATTGGCAGCCCGCCTGATCGAAGTGGCATCTGTATTGACGATCTTGTTATTAATGGTTGTAACAAGTGGATATTCCTTGATGATCTTGTGCTGGCTGATACTGATCCGCACCAGTCTCCCTTTAAACAAAGCAACGATGATCTCATCATCATTGAGTTTACAGGCACTGATACCATATGCCAGGTCAAGATCAATTATTTTTTTCTGCTGCTTGTAATCAAGAATGATCAATTTACTTCTGCCGGTCTCTATAAAGAGATCCCCTTCCAACCAGTTATGATCCCGCCAGACCAGTTCCCTCAGCTCTTTAGTACTCCAGGAAAGCAGCACCCATTTATTATTTTTTTCATCAAGATAATAATTGCCCTTATTGGTGATCTGCACTATACCAAGTCCACTTGTTTCGAATATTGCATGACAATTGTAATTGGTCTTGATGGAGTCGTTCAGGGGCACTATCGAAAACTGGCGGTTTGCATTCACAAGAGTAACACCTGCCGTACTGCCTGCCCAGATCCTGTTCTTGCTGTCACAGAAAAGAGTCGTGATCTCATTTGTACAGATCCCCGGAAATTGTTCCTTGAAATAGGAGCGGACCTGGTAGCCATCATAGACATTCAGTCCATGATCGGTACCCACCCATAAAAAGCCATTCTGATCGGTTACAGCACAATTCACATTGTTATCGCTGAGCCCGTTGGCTGTTGACAACTGCTTCATCGAAAAAGGCTGGGCATTCACCTGGATGAAGCAGAAAAGAACCGGTAGCAGTATCGTTAAGTTGTTTTTCAAATAAAAGAATTGCCAGAAGTAAGTTACACATAATTACTATTGCTGCTTTTCCACCTGCTACCGGTTTTTTATGAGTTTAATGCAAAATGATCTTCCTGATCTTATGGTTGGATTGATCGGCCACATACAGATCACCCGATGAATTAAAAACAATACCATTGGGAAAATTGAATGATGCCAATATCCCCTTTCCTTCCGCACTACCCGGAACGCCGGTGCCGGCGATCGTTGTCACCACCCCGGCCGATGTAATTTTCCGGATCTTATGGCTGTAAGTATCCGCTACGATAATATTACCAGCAGCGTCCACGGTCAGACCCCAGGGATCCTGGAAAGAAGCTGCGGCGCCTGTACCATCTGCTGAACCTTGTGTGCCCCCGGCCAATGTAGTTACGACGCCGGCAGGGGTTATCTTACGGATATCAAAGTTTCCTTCTTCTCCAACATAAAGATTGCCGGCAGCATCGATCGCCAGGCCAAAAGGAAGTTTGAAACTAGCTGCAGTACCAGTACCGTTGGCCGATCCGGGGGCACCACTTCCTGCGAAGGTTGTTACTACACCAGCCGGTGTTATTTTACGGATCTTATGACCAACACCATCTGCCACGAACAAGTTGCCCGAAGCATCCATTACAATACCGGAAGGATAGTTGAATGTGGCCGCAGTACCAGTTCCATCTGTCGAACCTTGTACACCACTGCCCGCAAAGGTTGTTACGGCACCTGCGGGTGTGATCTTCCGGATCCTGCTTCCATATAATTCTGTTACATATAAATTCCCGGAAGGATCTACGACAATACCCCAGGGATTATCAAGGCTCGCAGCAGCTCCTGTACCGTCGACACCACCCGGCACACCACTACCGGCCAGGGTTGTTACAACACCGGCGGGGGTCATCTTTCGTACTTTATGATTAAAACGATCGGCTACATATACATTACCCGATGCATCGATCCCAAGACCAACAGGATAATTAAAACTAGCAGCTGCTCCTGTACCATCGGCAGAACCGATACTGCCGCTACCGGCCAGGGTACTCGTCTGTCCATAATCCGCAGAAGGACCCGGTGTCGTATTGTCTTTTTTGCAGGATGCAATTAAAAGGGTTAAAGAAATGATTGTTACTGGAATTTTCATTGTTTTCATAATTGATTGTTTAATGATTAAGGTTTTTATTTTCGCTCCAATTGTTGCAGTCTTTTTTCGAGATCATTGAATCTTGTTTTCAGTTCCTCGTTCTCTTTTTTCAATTGCCCGATGAGGGCCTGCTGTTCCTGTATGGCTTTAATGGCCACGACTGAAAAATTGTGATAGGCGACACCTTTATAATCATCCTGGCCCATTACCACGAATTCCGGGAAGATCTTTTCTACGTCCTGGGCAAGAAAGCCGTATAACAATGTGTTGCCTTCGCTTTTTAGATAATGATAGGTCTTGGGTTGCAGCTGCATCACTTTGTCCAGCACGATACCGAGGGAAAGAATATCTTTTTTCAGGCGACTATCCGAGGGATTTACAAAAGCCCCGCTGACAGGGTCGATATAGGAGTACAAACTATTGTTGTATTCAAAAATGTAGTTATTGTTAGGATCGATAAACGTGCGCCATTGATTGGTGTTCACCGATCGCTGGATCCGGATACCTCTTGTTTTATCACCGCCACCGTCTGTTTGTTGTATGATATGCAGGTCTGTCGCGGGCACGGCATTGTTGATACCTACACGGGTGCGGGTAGAAGGCATATCACCGCCTAATGCAAGGCAATTATTACAACCCACTTTTGAACTGGCGCCTAAAGCAGTGGCATAGTCATAACTGGATCCGGTCAACGTTCCTGCATTGATGCCTATCGCAGTGGCATTGGAGGAAGACGGACCGGTAGAAGTGCTGAAGCCAATGGCGAGATTGCCGATACCGGAATTGAGTGTGAACAACGCTTCGGGACCTATTGCTATATTGTAATCGCCGGTCAGGTTATTGCTCAGGGCATGATCCCCGATCGCAACATTCCTGAAGCCACCATTATTGTCTTCCATCGCATAGTTGCCAATGGCAATATTTTGAGGTTGTGCTAAGTTCGAAGCAAGTGTATTATAACCAATGGCAATATTGTCGCTACCGCTTGTATTGCCATATAAGGCATTCATGCCAACAGCAATATTCAGGTTGCCGGAAATATTTTTATAAAGCGTTTGAAAGCCCATCGCCGTATTGCCATAGCCGTTCGTATTTGCGATAAGCGATTTACTTCCCACAGCCGTAGTGGGATAATCGAGGGCAATACCTGCGGGACTGAAATGGATCAATACTGAATCACCCACCGCAACCATATCATGACCAGCGCTATTAATGAATAGCGCCGATTCGCCGATGGCGACATTATTATATCCTGTATGCCCCAGGTACAGCGCATCTTTACCAACCGCGGTATTATTGATCCCGCTTGTGTTTCCGTTCATCGCCTGGTGACCGATCGCGGTATTGTTTTTTGAATTGGTGGCCTGTGCCAATGCGATATAGCCCATGGCGGTATTGGCAAAGCCCGTTGTATTACCATTCAATGCATTTCGGCCGACTGCCGTGTTTTCAATACCGGTGGTGGTGAATTCAAGTGCCTGCGAACCTACACCCGTATTGCTACTACCTGTCGTATTATAGGAAAGCGATTCGGCCCCGATCGCTGTATTCCCAAATCCGCTGGTAAGATTAAGGGTGCTATATCCAAGCCCGGTGTTGAAGGACCCGACGGTATTGTTCTCCAGCGAATGATCGCCGATCCCTGTATTATAATCACCTCCCGCATTAAGCATAACGCCACTTTGATAACCGAGAAAAGTATTGTGCTTCGCGACATCGATCCTCGATCTTTCTACCCATTGCTGGCTATCGTAGTACCAGAAGCTTTGCGTGGTTGTATCATAGATCGTCAACCCTTTTGCCGGATTGATGATCGCTGTCCTCGACGAAGAGGAAGTACGGGGGATCAGCAATCCCTTACCTGAACTTTTTATATCCAACATGGCACTGGCGTCAGGTGTGGCATTGCCGATACCTACGCTCTGAGCATTAGTTACTGTCTGGAGTAACAGCAATATTGATACGGTTATTATTCTCATATGCGGGATATTTTTTTTCTAAGGCTTCATTACGTTTAAGCAATTCATCGGGCAGTATTATTGCTCATAAATGATAAAGATTTTCAGTGGTTTTGAAAGTATCAGGGAGGAGTTGCTGGAATGAGCTTGGATAAAAATATCAGTAGGAGTTATAAAAAAATGAAACTCATGATTAGGATAACCAGATGAGTTAAATGCGTCCGGAATATAATAATCGGGAACGTCTTCTATCAGTACACGGACGGAAAGTATCTTATCAGAAGCCAATCCATGCGGAATGGTAACAACACCTCCTTGCGCTGCGGGACTGGTACCCGTTAGTTTTTTGGTCTGGATCTTTGGCGAGGAACTACCAAGCATAGTATAACCGTTGACTTCCAGGGTTGCGGCTGGTGCAGTGGTGCCGATACCTACTTTCACGGCATTGATCCCCGTTCCTCCCAAAGCCATACTATTGCTTTGACTCACACTCGCATTGGCGCCGATAGCAATTGCGTTACTGAAAGCAGCACCTGTTTGCGCATTATACCCGAGTGTTACATTGTTGGATCCGATCAGGTTGGTATTTCCACTGAGTGTGCCGATGAACGTATTGTTATTTCCGTTGGAGCTTTGACCCGAATTCAAACCTACCATCGTATTATTATCGCCTGTGCTGTTTGTTCTCCCGCTGCTTGTTCCGATAAAAGTGTTCCATGTTCCGGTGGTGTTACTGTTACCGCTGTAACTGCCGATACTCACCATGTAATCCGTAGCATTATTGAAAGCCGCCTGGTAACCTATTGCAGTATTCTCACCTGTTGTTGTATTATTCCGGAGGGCGCCTGTACCGATAGCTATATTTCCACCACCACTTGTATTAGCATATAAAGCATCCTTTCCCAAAGCACTATTATTACCACCAGTAGTGTTGGAGAAAAACGAACTATTACCTACAGCTACATTCTGGCTGCCGCTGGTAGTTGTTTTCCCGGTCTCTGCGCCAATGAATGTGTTACCATTTGCATTGGAGTTATACCCGGTATTGGTTCCTAAAAACGTATTGTTGCCACCGGTACTATTGGTTCTGCCCGAACTGCTGCCGATAAATGTGTTCAACGATCCTGTTGTGTTGGCTGTACCGCTGAAAGTCCCGACGCTTACCAGGTAGGATGCATTATTATTGAAGGCAGACCGGTAGCCGATCGCAACGTTTTCTTCGCCGGTAGTATTGAAACGCAGAGCAGCAGGGCCTACGGCAACATTGGAGGAGCCGCCGGTATTCGCATATAATGCGTCTTTGCCCAATGCAACGTTATTACCACCGGTAGTATTAGAAAAAAAGGAACCGCTGCCCACAGCTGTATTCTGAGACCCGCTGGTAGTAGCTTTACCTGATTCCGTGCCTATAAATGTATTGGCTTCCGTATTTGAATTGAATCCCGCATTAATACCTAAAAAAGTATTAGCGTTGCCCGTTGAGTTAAGTCTGCCGGCACTGGTGCCGATAAAAGTGTTCAACGCCCCCGTGGTATTATTGGCGCCACTATGACTGCCCACCGCGACAAGATAATCGGTAGTATTATTATTGCCTGCTGCATAACCGATCGTGGTATTTTCACTCCCTGTACTATTGTTTTGGGAGGTAATATGACCCATGGCAACATTGTTCTGCCCGGTAGTGTTGCCCTGGAGACTCCGAAACCCGATAGCATAATTGCCGGTGTTATGATCCCACTGTCCCGCCACGATATTATTTAATTTCAATTCGACAGGTTTATCGTCCGAAGTGCCTAAAAAATTTATGGCCGGGTTCGTATTGCTGTTCCCCTTAATACCCCACCCGTTATTTGCATTCAATGCTTCTACCCAGTTTGTGCCATCATTGAACCAGAAACTGCTGGTGGTGGTGTCATAAACAAGCAAACCTTTTACGGCAGGAATTGTCAGCCGCGTTACAGTGGATGTTCTTGGGATTAAAAGTCCCTTGGTGTTGCTGCTGATATCGAGCAGGGCATTGTTGTTGGGAGAGTTTGTGCCAATACCCACATTCTGCGACGAGAGGGAGGTGGTTATGACAGAAAAGACAGGCAGTAGCAGCATTTTTTTCATAAACGCAGTTTGGTTTGTTAAATAGGGTTGCTATATTTTATATACAATAAAGCTGAAACCGCAATCAACAGCATCATAAAACCCGGAATTAATGATCAGTGATTGTAGACAACTACCCTCTCCGCAGGATGTGTTCGTAAAGTGTACAACCGGTCTTACTGTCCCAACCTGTATACTGTTATCAGTGCCGATATCCCAACTTATCATTATATTGTTTGATATGCCCATTGCGGAAACGATAACGATATATTGATCCTTGTTGGCATACACATTGGGTTCAGCGATAAGTACGAACCTGTAATCTCCGACACCTGTTCGTGATGCGTAAAAATTCCCGGTTCCCGATATCACATTACCCGCAGAAGTGATCTTGCCATAGGCAATGGGTAACATGTCCGCATTCGAGCTCAGCGGAAGATCCCTGTATACTTTAGCTGTCTCGGTGATCGTGATCTTTGGGCCAAGCAATAACTGGCCTCCTGAATTTTGCAGGTAAAGTGTTGAAGCAGCGCCATTGTTTCTTGCCTGTATCTCGTTATTATCGATCCCGATATTGGTGCTTGTGCTGAGACCCAATTGCAGGTATCCTCCACCAGTTGCAGAAACATCTGTACCGCCTGTGACATGTAGTTTTAGATCTGGTGCTGTGGTGCCGATCCCGATATTGCCCGAAGGTGTTACAGTAAACCGGTCGGTGCCGTTGGTCCGGAGACATAAATTGCCTGTCGAATTCCCCGGCCAGGTGCCCACTCGCATATTCTCGTTTTCTGCGCCGATAAAACCCTGGAGCGAGCTGTTATTTACAAATGATATCCATGGATAGCTGATATCCTCAAGCCTGATCTTGCCACTGTGTACATGCAGTTTATCGAATGGTGAAGTTGTACCAATACCCACGTTTTGAGCTGAGCCGGTTATAGCAATAACGATCAATACCGGGAGAACCAGGAATGTTTTCATGGTCATGGTTTAGATGACCAAATTGAGGCAGTTCCTGTAGTTTCAAAACAGGGATTTACTACTTGACGGGGTTGGGGAAGTAGCTGGCAGGAGAAAAAAGAAATGAATGGATTATTCTGCGTATTTATACCCTACACCTCTTACGGAATGAAAGTAACGTGGATTGCGGCTATCCTCTTCAAAATATTTGCGGAAGTTGAGGATGAAATTATCAATGGTGCGGGTGGTCGGGTATACATTATAACCCCATACCGATTGCAATATTTTTTCGCGGGGCACTACTTCATTTTTGTTCTCGATCAGCAGTTTGAGCAGCATGGTCTCCTTCTTGCTCAACTGTATCTTTTCACCACCGGCTTTTGTCGCTTCTTGTGCTTTGAAGTCGACCGTGTTCTGTCCAAATGTATAGGAGTCGCCAACAGTTGATTTGTCCTGGAGTTTTTTATTTTTATTAATGAGCTTATGCACTCTTAATAAAAGCTCTTCGAGGTTAAACGGTTTGGTCAGGTAATCATCGGCGCCTTTTTTCAGGCCAAGCACCCGATCGGCACTGCTGTTCTTCGCACTTAATATTAAGATGGGAACTTCATTATTACTGATGCGAACGGTTTCGGTAACCGTAATGCCATCCATTTCAGGTAACATCACATCCAGGATGATCAGGTCGAAATACTCCGCCTGCACCGCTTTTAATGCAGCTGCTCCGTCCAGTGCCGAGGTTACATCATAACCTTCCAGCTCAAGATTCAGCTTCAGCGCTTCGTGAAGATTCTCTTCGTCTTCTACCAGCAGGATGGATGTTTTTCTTTCTGTGCTCATGTCCTGAAAATGACGACAAAATTACTACCCGTGGGCTCATTGTTTGTCACCGAAATGTCGGCATTGTGATCCCGGGTGATCTTACGGCAAAGGTACAAACCCAATCCCGTACCTTGGGTCTTACGGGTGGCTTCATTACCGATCCGGTAGAACTTGGAAAAAACCTTTTTCTTTTCTTCATCGGGGATACCTGGTCCCTCGTCTTTTACCTGCAATTCGATCCCCGAGCGGTATTTCTTTAAAACGGCTGTAACAGGCATTTCTTTTGGGGAATATTTGATCGCATTTTCCAGCAGGTTGTTGATCAGCATCTGCAGCAACAACGCATCTCCTTTTACATCGGCATCGGCTTCGATCTCTTCCTTAAAAACGCGATCGGGAAAACGTTCCCTGAAAGCCTGCAGGCAATCTTTCAATAAGGTAGAAAGATCCAGGTCTTCCTTGGCAGATTGGTAACCGCCTGCTTCCAGCTGCGAAGCGATCAGGATATTATTGGTCAGGAAATTCAAACGGGATGTTTCATCCAGCGTGGTACGTATCAGCCTCTTTTGTTTCTCCGGGTCGAGATTGTATTTCTGTAAGGTTTCCAGGTTGAGGCGGGTGACAGAGATAGGTGTCTTTAATTCATGGGTGACCGCCATCATAAAATTCTGTTGCTGCAATTGTACCTTGAATTGACGGCGAACGGAGCGGTAAACAAAGACAGCCCCGATCAGGATCAGGATAAGAAAAGTGACACCTTCCCCAACATATTTCCAGGTATTTTTCTCCGTATCTGTTTCGATCAGGTGTAGTTTATCGGCCAGCTGTTGGGCGGATAAAGAACCTTTTTGTAATTGGACAGACTCATAGCGCAATTCAGCGATCCTGCTATTCTGTTGTTCAAGCGAAATAAACCACCAGGCTAATGCTGCGATGATATATACCAGCAGCATCCAGTAAATAAAAGTCGTGCGGCGCAATCTTTTACGGCTGGGATCAGGCATGGTGCAAAGATGGTTTTAATAGCAAAGCAAATATGAAAGCAAATCAATATTTTCAAAAACCTTGTTATCCTGCTTTGCTTTAAATAGCAAAGCGAATTTTAAAGCTGGCCAATATTTTCCAGAACCCTACTATTCTGCTTTGCTAATGTTTCTTTTCGATCCGTAAACCTACATTCAAAACATTATGAAGTGGATTTTCCCGCATGATCTGTTCGATCCGGAAAGTATAGGCGCCGGGTTTGCGGAAGCCGAACTCACCGCCAAGCGGGGTCAGGGGAATACGTTGCTCATAGATATCATCCATCCCGCTGCCCAGCCATCCCTCGTTATCCGTGGCCAGTTTCAGATCGTAACGTGCCGTCTGTGTACTGTCCTGCCCCGGCTGTTGGGTGATGAGGTTGACATAGATATTATTGAAACTGTATTTATCATTATGCCGGATGACAAAATAAAGCTGGTAAAGCGAGGAAGTGTCCTTGATATCAAAAGTAAAAGAAGGCTGGAAACTGTTTTGCCAGGAATGACCGGGTATGGAAGCGGTCTTTTCGTAAAGGTCAACGGTAGAGCAGGCCGAAAGAAAAAAAGCACAGGGCACAAGAAAGAACAGGCTGCGTTTTAGTGACTTCATGCTACAAAGATATAAAGTAGGCTTATTTCTTAGAGAACATTCAACACCTGTTCTTTTGCTTTCTCCAGTTCGTCCTTCATCATCACCACGGCTTTCTGGATAGTGGAGTCGTAGGCTTTTGATCCGGTAGTATTGATCTCACGGCCGATCTCCTGCAGGATAAAAGAGAGTTTCTTTCCTTTTGATTCTTCTTTTTCTGTCAGCAGCGACTTGAAATAATCACAGTGATTTTTCAATCTCACTTGTTCTTCGCTGATATCAATTTTCTCGATATAAAAGACCAACTCCTGTTCCAGGCGGTTGCCATCATAGTTTTCCTTTCCCACATTTTCTTCCAGTAAGCGGGTGATACCATCGCGGATCTTTTGTTTACGGAGGGGTTCCAGTTTGATTACTTCGGTCTGTTGCTTTTCGATATTAGCGATCCGGAGTAAGAGGTCCTGTTCCATCATCGCCCCCTCGTTCAGCCGGTGGGTGTTCAGGTTCCCGATGGCTCCCTGCAGGACCTGTTGGAAATCACTCCATTCGCTGTCGGAAAGGGTCTCGCTGCTGGGGGTGATCACTTCGGGCAGTTTGACAAGGGTGCTCAGGATATGGGAGGGGTCCAGGCCCAATGAGGCCGACAATTCGGCCAGGGGTTTATAATACGCTTTGGCCAGGTCGGTATTAATGGTAACCGGTTTGGCGGTGCCGGTGTCTTTGAGACTGATCATGCAATCCACACTCCCCCTTAACAGGTTCTCTGATAAGATGCGGCGGATATCGAATTCAAATGGTTTTAAGATAGCCGGCAATTTTAATTGCAGTTCGAATTGTTTTCCGTTGAGTGATTTGATGTCAACAAGAAAAGTTTTATCACCCACATTTTTTTCGGCTCTTCCAAAACCGGTCATTGATTTGAGCATGCAATTGTGTTTAGAATATTGTAAAGGTATTTTAAATAGGTAAGTGCAGTGCAAATTGTTTTCCTGGCAAATAATCATGTAATTCCAAATTAGTTGGAATGCGTTTCATACCAGGATCATAAACGAATAGTAAAGTAGCTTAAGAAAAATTTGAATAGCTAAGGTTAGGGTTCGTTCATCGGTACAAGTGGAACCTCGTCATTGCGAGCGAAGCGAAGCAATGAAGCAAAAAAAACCCCCCTGGAGTACCAGAGGGATTACTATATGGATGGGTTAGTAAGTACAGGGAAATAAATTTCCCTACGCAATATTAGAAATAATTTTCTTTAACCAAAAAATATTTCCAAAATATTTTATTAACATTTTAAACATTGCTGTGGATAAACGGGGATAGATAAGGACCTGTAAAGATGAATATACAACCATCAATACAATGAATGATTGCTGTTACTGATCATTCGCATTGATTTCTCTTGTTGATAAAACCCTTTACTGTACTGTATTTCATTGATAGTCATTTTTGAATGAATCAGTTGCTTACGATTTGGTCGTTCATGATCATTGATAGGAATAAACAAGTTGGTGCGCTCATGACAGATGTTATCAGTGACAAAAATTTTTTTTTCAAAAGCCTGCTTAAAAAGGGCTATCTGGCATAAAATCACTTGATTTTGACGATACACCCCGTTGAAAGGGTATTACCTTTGGCGAAATTTATTACCATGCATTTTGAAAAACCAGTACCGGTAACAACGATCGCACAACTGATCGGGGCTGAAATTACCGGTAACAGTAATGGAATGGCGACAGGTATCAACGAGATACATAAGGTGGAGCAAGGCGATCTTGTATTTGTCGATCATCCCAAATACTATGATAAATGCATCAACTCGGCTGCAAGTTTTATCATTATCAATAAACAAACAAGTGTACCGGAAGGTAAAGCTTTGCTGATCGTTGATGATCCCTTTGAGGCCTATCTTAAAATTGTAAATTTCTATCGCCCGTTCAATCCTTCGATGAAAATGATCAGTGATAGTTCTAATGTGGGTGAGGGTACTGTGATCATGCCAGGTGCTTATATCGGTAATCATGTTACCATCGGTCAGCATTGCATCATTCACCCGAATGTCACCATACTGGACCATTGCGTCATCGGGGATGATGTAGTGATCCAGGCCGGTACCGTGATCGGGAGCGATGCCTTTTATTATAACAAGAAGACCAACCGGGATATTCACTATAAAAAGATGAACAGCAGTGGCCGGGTACTGGTGGAGAACGGGGTGGAGATCGGGGCCAATTGCACGATCGACCGGGGGGTGAGCCATGATACGGTGATCGGGGCAGGGACCAAGATGGATAACCTCGTCCATATAGGACATGATACCGTAGTAGGGAAGAACTGTCTTTTTGCCGGGCAGGTCGGTATTGCCGGGGCGACCACCATCGAAGACAATGTAATACTCTGGGGACAGGTGGGCGTTAGCAAGACGTTGACCATCGGCAAGGACGCCATCGTATATGCACAAAGCGGGGTGAAAGACTCGATCCCGGGCGCCAAAGTTTATTTCGGGTCTCCCGTGGAAGATGCAAGAGAGAAGATGAAAGAGTTCGTCTGGATCAAACGGATACCCCAACTCTGGGAAAAAGTAATGGGGAAGAAATAATGCTTATCGGATCAAAATAAAAGACCCTTTTTTGAAAATGGCTGGCTGATCATAGAATTTGAAATTGCACATCCACACAAAAACACCACTGTCCTGGTCAATGCCTGCTAATCTTCCATCCCATCCTTTTGATTTATCCTTTGAATAAAATACCCGCTGCCCCCAACGATCATAAATGCTGAATTCATATTCTTCCAGCGGGGCGATGATAATAGGATGGAACAGGTCATTCTTCCCATCATGATTGGGCGTAAAGGCAGAGGGTATATAAAATGTTTGCGCACAATCCTTCACCTGCACCACCACGGTGTCTTTGGCAATACATCCTTCTGCTGTCCTGGCAGTCACATGATAGGTCGTTGTGATCTCAGGATTGACCAGAACATTTTTTAAATCAATACTATTGATATGATAAGAAGGGTCCCAGGCATAAGAGATAAAATTACCTTTTGCTGTTAAAGAGGTCGTTTCTTTTCTGCAGATCAGCAGATCAGGACCAAGCCCTGGTTTTTTATCGATCAACACGATCTTGATGGTGTCGATGTAGGAGCGGGAGCATTGATCCATGACCCGGAGATAATATGTTCCTCCATTGGTTACTATAAGCGAAGGACCGGTCGAGCCGTTCTGCCAGTGATAGGAATTAAATCCACCGGTGGCGACCAGTTTCAATGAATCGCCCTTGCATAAGATCGTATCTTGTCCAAGATCAATACCTGGAAGCGGGGCACTGACCACGAGATAAAAAGAATCTTTTACCAGCGGACAAAAAGAAGAACCGGCATAGATAAATCCTTCCCAGCTTTGATTGAATTGAAGTAATAAAGTGGTGTCGTCGGGTTGTTGCCAGTTGCTGACCGCAAACGGATCAAAGCTGAACAATATTTTGCCCCTGCACTCCGGATTTTTTTTCACGGTCAGCCGCACGGGCCCGGTGATGGAACAAACGGTATCGACGGGTCTTATTTTTATCGGGTCACAGAACCCGGTTATCTTTTCGCAGACCAGTTCTTTGCTAATGGTTATTGCTGAATAATTGACCGGGAATGCAACAGGACTTGCAGGACCGGTACCGAGTTCAGCAAGTTCCCAGTTAAAAAGACTCATGGGGTAATCGTCTGTAAGTATAAAAGAAGAATCTTTTACTGAACAGAAATCACCGACAGGATGGATCCCTGTTTTGATCCATCCTACGATCTTTTTTCCATTCTTTGTCCCATCCCAGTACAGGTAAACGGAATCGGCATTATCAAACACAACATCCGTATTGCCTGCTCCGCCGTATTCTTCAAAATACGGTGAATTGAGGATCGTTTTTTCCTGCAGGATATTATCGTCAATGCCCGCAATAAAATAACCGGTATTCCGGGGGTCGGGAGCCCGGGTTTTAATAAGACTCATTCCACGGTCATTCAGGGAAGCTGAAGCGGGCAGGTAGCTTGTCGCTGAGGTGCTGGTATGAAAACTGGTGCTTTTTGTCAATACCAGCGAGGTATCCATCGTAAAAGAAAAATAGATCTGGTAATAAAAAGGGATCCTCCAGTACGCCAGGGTTTTTAGTTGATGATCTGCCGTCAGGATAAGATGTCCCGAGGCAGGCGCACCGACATCACTATGTTCCATATAGCTTTTACCATGGATGATATTGCCGGAGCTAAGTGAAAGTTTTGTCGTGTTCAGGATCGTATTGTTTGGATAACCAGTTCTTGAAGAACTGCCTTGCAGGACCAGGGTATTATCGTAAGCAGCGACCCCGATAGGAGTGTATACATCTGAAGGACCGCCGTACAATCGTTGCCATGCTATATCACCCAGGCTATTCATGTTCATAATAAGACCGGTATTCCTGGAGCTGCCGGCTAAACGGTGTCCCGATAAACTAAGGATATTGCCCGATGCTGTTTCGAGCAGTTTCAATGTACCAGGTGTGGGATGTGAAATGCCACCGGGCTCATCGATCCGGGTGGTATAGGTCTTTTCCAATAAGATGTTGCCGTTCTCATCCAGCCAGGACATAATGGTGATCCATTGCGGCTGACTGGAGATCGATTCCGCAATACTATAAACGAATATATTATTGTTATGAAGTACTATAGCATCGATCTCGTCGATGAAGTGGCCGGGATCAGCTGGTGAAATTGCTTTGGCCCACCTTATTGTGCCATCGGCATCGGCCCTTGCAATGACAGGTGTTGAATATAATGAGCCGGGTCCTTTTATTTTAAACAGCAAGATTTTGATATCACCGGCCTGGGCTACTGTTTTATAAAGTGAGAGGGAATTATTGCCGTTTACTGTGTAACTGTTACGGGTACTTTTCTCAATACAAAAAGGACCGGTCTGGGCACGAGTGACAGAAAAGATAAAAAGAAAAAATATAAGCAGCAGGGGTCTCACCAGGAGTATGGTTTTATCAAAATTAGCCAAATGCCCAGTTAAATGAAAGCGTAGATCAACGATTGTCCGGTGCAATGGCTAATTGGGGAGATAATCGTATGGCAGCAGATCCCCCACATTTTTCCAGCTCCAGTAATTATAAGATACCCAGGATAGCGGGTGAAAATAGTAACCATTTTCCATAATAAGGATCCTGCTTTTGACATCAACGGCTGACGAAAGTGTGGTGGTGTTCTTGGGAGAATACCCGAATTTTTCTATGTACTCAGTTTCCGGAACTTTTTTATAGTAAACAACTCTTATTCTCCGCGGAAACTGTATCTCGATCTGCTTTTGCTCCTTTAAACGGTTATAATAAAGCGTGTCATAAGGGTTGGCGATCCTGTCAAATGTGGTCTCATCGTTTTCCTGTTGCAAAGCGAGCCCCCAGCCATCATTGGGTAATATACCCTTATAATAACTACGCATAAAATGAAGGACGGATCCTTCATAGGCATTCTTTCGGTTGCGGGTCCAGTTCTTTTTATCTTTTTCACTTCCTTCCATTTCTGTGAAACGGCAAAATCCCTGGTATGAACAAATGTTATCTTCAAAATAATAAACAAAGGAATCGAGGGCATAACTAAGCGTATAGCCCAGTGCCTTGTTGCTGATCTTTAAAGGAGCATTCGCAAATACTTTTATTTTATTGAAATCACTGTAGTAATAAAACTTCAACGCTTCGGGGTTTACCAGGCGACATTGTTCAGCATTGGGAGTGGTGCCGATGAAATTCTGCATAAAGTAAGAGCCATAAGTGTTCCATCCATCTTCCACCAACCGGGTCTTTGTGGAGACCACCACTTCTTTAAGCTTTTTGTCTTCACGGGTTAAAGGGAACACCATTGTCTCCCGCGGTCCCGTGACTGAGGTTTGATAGGTCTGGTAACCCGTATAACTTACTACGAGGTTATATCCTCCCGGGCTTACCGAAAGAGAGAAGTTGCCATTTTGATCGGTAGTGGTGAAAAGGGTTGTATTCTCGCAGTAAACAGAGGCACTGGCAAGCGGCTGCCCGCTAACGGCATCGATTACTTTGCCTTTTATTACATACTGCCCTTGTAAGACCTGCGCCAACAGGAGGAATAGCGCAAGAATGGAGTTCTTGTACATAAGCGGCTGGTTGGTTAATATTCCAGATGCAGAAACCTAGTTGGGTACATAATCATAGGGCAGCAGATCTCCCACATTCTTCCAGGTCCAGTATCCCTGGTTCACCCAATCCTTCTGGTCGTAATAATAGCCGTTTGAGGTGATAGCAATAGGTTGCCGGATATCAATATAGGAAATAGTATAAGGAATATTCGCCGGCAGGTTCATGGCTTTCAGGTATTCCGGCTCGGGTCGCTTTTTAGTATACGTAACACTTATTTTCCGGGGAAAGGATATTTCCACATCAACCTGTCCTGTAGGCACCTGTTGAATGATCGTATCGACAGTGATACTGTCTCTCCGGGATGTTATTACACTATCCCTTGTGTAGGCAATTAAGTTATAATAGTCGCCGTCATATGCGTTTACCTTGTTGAATTTTTTGTCATTGTTTGCATCCAGCATGTCGATGATCCAACCGTCTTCGGTAAGGGTGCTATCATAGTAGCTGCGCATAAACTGCAGCTTGGAACCTTTATACGCTTTGGCCCGGTTGCTGGCCCAAACTCTTTTCAGGCTATCACTTCCTTCCATTTCCGTGTAAAGGCAATAACCGCGGTAGGAATTGATACTGGTATTATAAAACCACACAAAAGAATCCAGCTGGTAACGCAGGTTGTACCCAAGTGCTTTGTTGGCTATCTGTAATGCATCGGTAGCCATTACTTTCAGGCGATTACTTTTCTTATAAAAATAGAATTTCAACACTTCGGGATTGGTCAGTACGCATTGAGTAGCATTGGGTGTAGAGCCGATAAAATTCTTGAAAAAGAATTCGCCATATTTTTCCAGCCCGTCGGTTACTTCGTAGGAATTACGCAATACTACTTCACCCATACTCTTTTCTTCCTTTATCATAATGATCTCGAGTCGCTTGTCTTCGGTTACCCGTACTGTTTGTGTCTGGTATCCTGTATAGCTGAATATAAGATCGTAACCGCCGGATTTCAATGAGATCGAAAACTCTCCCTGTTTATTGGTGACAGTACCCAATGTCGTATTCTGGCAAAAAACAGATGCATTGACCAGGGGCTCCCTGCTGGAAGAATCGAGAATAACACCTGTTACCACGAATTGCGCCTGGCTGATCAGGGGAAGCCCGCCTAAAAAGAAAAGGAAAACGAAAATGTATTTTTTCATAGAAGATGATTGCCGGTTAAAGATACTATCAAAGCAGTTAGGGTTGCACAGCAGTAATGGTGCCAGTATATTTTTCACAGGCTTTTTTGATGGTTTCCTCCAACGGGGTAAAGGAAAACCCCGGAAGGTCCCTGCGTATTTTATCATTTTCAAACCAGGTTTTACTTTGAGCCACCCTTGCGCTTTCTTTTGTCAGCAGGGGTTTTTTACCGCTGAATAATGATTTTATTTTTTCGATACGCCAGGCCAGCGCCATCAGGAAAGGAGTCGTAGCCCGGGATGGTCGTTTTTTTGCAAACGCATCGGCAATGGTATCCTGCAATTGTTTAAAGGACCAGGTATCGCCATTGACAATATAACGTTGTTCACTGATCCCGCTTTCCATCAGGGCAATGGTAGCTTTTGCCACATCATCCACATCAACAAATCCATTGATACCGGGACTATACCATTTGAACTCTTCATATACATTCCGGAAAATAGCACAGCTGCTGCTATGCCAGTCGCCGTAGCCAAGAATAGTACTTGGGTTCAGGATCACCGCTTCCAAACCTTCACTGATCCCGCGCCATACCTGCAATTCCGATTTGTATTTGCTGATGGCATAATTGGTATTGACCTTGCTCTCTTCCCATTTTTTTTCTTCCGTCACATGACCACCACCGGCCGTTCTGCCGAGTGCTGCTACCGAACTGATATGCACCATCCTCCTTACATTTTTCTCCAATGCCATGTTCACCACGTTGGCTGTTCCCTCCACATTTACCTTATACATCTCTTTCCTGTCCTTCTTTACAAAAGAAACAACAGCGGCTGAATGAATAACTGTGTCCACGCCTTCCATGGCTTCTTCCAATGCCACTACATCCAGTACGTCTCCATCCACCCATTCTACTTTCTCGAGTATGCCTGCAGGTATCCAGGGCAGCGCTTTTGAACTTCTCCGTATTGCCCGGACAGGATAACCTTTTTCAATAAGATGTTGCAGGATATAAGAACCTAGAAAACCGGTTCCACCCGTCACTAAAACCGTTCCCTTATTCATAATCGTAATATCCTTTTTTTGTTTTTCTTCCGAGTTGACCTTGTGCTACTTTTTCTTGTTGAATAAAGGAAGGCTTTAATCGTTCGGGATTATTCATTTGTTCATAGACGGAACAGCTTACCGCATAATTGATATCGTTACCGATCAGGTCCATTAGTTTAAACGGACCCATTTTAAAACCGGATGCTTCTAATAATGTATCGGCTTGTTGGAAATTCGTGATCCCTTCTTCGGCCAGCCGCAATGATTCGATATAATAAGGTCTTGCTACCCTGTTCACAATAAAACCGGGAGAGTCTTTACAGATCACCGGGGTTTTTCCCATTTGCCGGGCCAGTTCGACCACTGCAGATGTGGTTTGCTCATTGGTATGTTCAGTATTGATGATCTCTACCAGTTTCATGATCGTCGCCGGGTTGAAAAAATGCATCCCGATCACCCGCTGCGGGCTCATCACACCGGCAGCAATGGCTGTTACAGATAAAGAAGAGGTGTTGGTAGCAAAGATCGTTTCGCTATGATTGAGTTCGGCCAGCTGGTTGAACAAGGCGATCTTGATATCCGTTCTTTCAATGATCGCTTCAATAAATAGATCGGCGAGACAGGTTTGAATATCATTGGTAAAACTGATCCGTTGCAGGATCTTTTCTTTTTCCCCTGCAGCGATCTTTCCTTTTTCTGTCAGCGACTGCAGGTTTTTCTCCATGCCGGCCCTTGCTTTCTCAAGGATAGCCTCATCAAGATCATATAACAATGTATAAAAGCCAGCCTGTGCGGCCGCTTGTGCAATACCACTGCCCATTGTTCCTGCCCCGCAAACTCCGACCCGGTTGACGATCATAATTGCTGTTTGAAAAGGATAAAGATAAAATATCCTTATCATTGTGATCACTCAAATAGTACCTTTAAAATTATGTTGCGTTTCATGCGATATAGACTGTTGCTGACGACAGGTTTATTTTTCCCGCTGTTTTGTTTTTGCCAGTTGGATATATGGTGGAATAATAACGTGAACTGGGATGGACACACGCATTGGTCAAGGTATATTATGATCGTTCCGAAATACATGGGTCCGAATGCGCTGTCCGTACCCATGATCAATAACGGGAGTATCGACAGCAGTTGTTCGATCGGCATGACGGCCAATGCACATATTTCCAACGGCGACAATACACAGAACCTGGTGCTGTATGGCAATTATGCAACAAAGGACAAAACGGTCTCTATCGATCTGCAGTTCGTACCGTATGAGCAATTCCAGCTTTCACACCAGAAGAAAACGGAACGGAAAGTATTCTGGATGGATTATTATAAGAACAAATGTGTGGGAGATGTGATCGCCAACACTACTTTCCAGGTATTCCCGAAAAAAAGAGATAAGGTACAATTGGCAGTGAGACTCGGTTTACGGATGCCTTCAGGAGGATTGATCGGTGCAGCCAGGTATGGTGATGTACCTTCTTACTGGATCGATGCAGGTGGTGGCATACCGTTCCACAACAGTAACTGGAAATGGATCGCTATGGCCGGTTTTTTTGTATGGCAGACCAATGAAGACAAACACCGGCAGGATGATGCTATATTATATGGAAGCGGGTTTGAATGGAATAAAAAAGGGCTTCGTTTGCAGGCTTATGCGGCAGGCTATTCAGGCTACAGAAATAATGGTGATCGTCCAACGCTTGTCCGCCTGAACCTCGAGAAGAAAAAGAATAAGACTGTTTACCTGTTTCGCCTGCAACAGGGATTGCGGGATTTTGCTTATTTCAGCATGGAAGCAGGGGCCCGGTTAATTTTAGGTAAATAACAGCGGTGTTTTTATATTTTCTTATCTTAAACAAAAATTTGATATGGAAACCAACCAACCTGCTTCTTCAACAACCTACACAGCTACAACACCTCCACCGGGATTATTCGGCACAAAAATTCCTTCCACTGCAGCTTTTTTAGTTGCTATTCTCGTTTTCTTATTGCCTTTTTCGGAGATCAAATGCGGGGGATCGACGCTGATGAATAAATCAGGCCTGGATTATGCCCTGGGTAAAGAATGGAAATTTGCCGGCGGCTATGGAAAAGATATGATGAAGGATATGGGCACAAAGACGGGTGGAGAAAAAGAAGGGAATGCACGGATCTTTATACTTGCTGCGCTGGGCTTGGGAGTATTGGGACTACTGACTTCTTTTGCCGCTGGAAAAACAGGAAGCCGTATCGGTTTGGTATCGGGTATTCTTGGCGCGGGTGTATTAATAGGTTTCATGTTTGATATAAAAAAATGGTTCAATGACGGCCTGGCCAAACAGGCCGCGGAGAAAACGACGGAAGGAGCCGATTCGATGGGTTTTGAAAAGATCGGCAATACCATGAATGATATTAAACCGACACTGGCGTTCACACCCTGGTTCTATATTGCCGTGGTGGCTTTTCTGCTGGCCGCCTTCTTCTGTTTCCGGCGATCGGCAGCGAAATAGTTTTGGTACCACACACTTTTATTCATAGTAAAACAAACCCAACATGAACAGAAAAACATTAACGATCGTTTTGGCGGTAGCATTGATCGCCAGTTTCTTTCTTCCCGTTTTCAACGGATCAGGCGCTAACGGCCTCGATGTTGTAAAATCAAGTGCCGGCGGATGGCAGAAATACCTGTACCTGATCTTCCCCATATGCGGCGCATTGTTGCTGGTAGGAGCGTTGAATAATGGGAATTACCCGGGTGGCAGAAGCTTGCTGACCTGGCTTCCGTTCCTGGCAGTATTGTGGATCGTGATCGTCAGCCCGCTGATCGATGGGGTAAAATTTGAATATATTTTTAAATCATTCAAACTGTTTGGAGTTGGTTTGTGGATCGCTATCGTGAGCTCGGTCGTACTGGCATTCTATAATCCACGTTCCTGATCATTCATTGTTTCACCATAAACCTTATACTATATGAACAGAAAAATGCTGACCATTATTTTAGCCGTTGTCATCATCGCCGGCTTTTTTCTTCCATTGAGCAATGCCGGGGGTGGCAGTGCTTTTGATGCAGTACAGGCCCCTTATCCTGTATCAGGTGTTGAAGCCATCCTGATGAAATATTTATGGATACTGGTCCCTGTTTCAGGATTGCTCCTGCTGATCGGTGCATTGAATAAGGAACAATATGCACCGGCAAGGATCCTCTGGGCCGTTCTGCCCTTGTTGGCGCTGGCCTATATCATCGTAAGACCGATCACGGAAGGATTCAAGATCGGCGATATGGTCAAAGGCTTTGGCGTGGGTCTTTGGGTGATGCTGGCCGGGTCGTTGATACTGGCGATCTATCATCCGAAAAAAGCTTGAAGGATAATGGAGAGTGGTTAGTGGTGAGTGGGGAAGAGATAATATTAAATAAAGAGAAAGGCTGTCTTCGGGCAGCCTTTTATTTTTGCTCTATGTGAATGGAGAGATAATAAATGAAATGTTACTCCACTTCCCACTCGCTACTGGCCACTTGCCACTATATCGCCGAAGTAAACTGTTTCAAAAACCGCACATCATTCTCACTGAATAAGCGGATATCATTGATCCCGTATTTCAGCATCGCCGGTCTTTCGATACCCATTCCAAAGGCAAAGCCCGTGTACTTGGATGGATCGATATTGCAATTGGTCAATACATTCGGGTGCACCATACCACAGCCCAGGATCTCGACCCAGCCTGTTTTTTTACAGATATTACAACCGCTGCCACCACAGATAAAACAACTCACATCCATCTCGGCGCTGGGCTCGGTAAAAGGGAAATAAGAGGGACGGAAACGGACTTTCACATCCTTGCCATACATTTCTTTTACAAAAAAGTAGAGCGTCTGTTTCAGGTCGGCGAAAGAAACATTCTCATCGATATATAATCCTTCTACCTGGTGAAAAAAGCAATGGCTTCTCGCACTTACTGTTTCATTTCTATATACACGTCCTGGCATCACCATCCGGATCGGCAACTTTCCTTTTTCCATTTCCCGGATCTGCACATTGCTGGTATGCGTACGCAATACCCAATCGGGATTTTGTTGTACATAAAAGGTATCCTGCATATCGCGGGCAGGATGATGTTCAGGGAGGTTGAGAGCACCGAAATTATGCCAGTCATCTTCGATCTCCGGTCCCTCGGCCACTGCAAATCCCAGGCGTTGGAAAATGGAGACGATCCTGTTCCGCATCAGCACGACAGGATGCCTCGAACCGATCGGCATCGTATCGCCCGGTAAGGAAAGATCGATACCGGCTGTTTCATGGCCATTGGATGTGATAGCATTTTTCAGCTCATCGTATTTCGCTTCGGTGAATTGTTTGAATTCATTCAGCAATTGTCCCGCTTCTTTCTTTTTCTCCGGGGCCACATTTTTCATCTCGCTCATGATCTCTTTCACAATACCCTTTGTGCCCAGCCATTTGATACGGAATTCCTCGATGGCTTTGGCATCCGGGGCGACCGAACTACTGATCTCTTTTTTGTGGTCATCTATCTTTTTCAACAATTGTTCCATGGTGCAAATATAAGCTAAGAGGCTAAAAAGAGGGAAAAGAGATCAAAGGAGCAGGTCGCTCAAAGCCATATCTATACAGAATTCTACACTACTGCGTGAGAAAAAAAGCAGTTTGTAGTGTTGTTTTTCACATGGTTTTAGTAGCGCCTCCTGCTAGCTTTATTGCCATGGAAATAAACAATCTTACAGGAATAGTGGTTGATCTATGCATCAAAATTCATTCTAAAATCGGACCGGGGTGTTTTGAAAAAGTGTATGAGGAGATACTTTACTATGAGCTGCTAAAGAGAGGACTGGATGTCCAAAGACAATTATTATTCCCGGTGGTTTATGAAGAATTAAGTTTCAGAAAAGCATACAAACTAGATCTGCTGGTTGATAGTAAGCTGGTGCTTGAGCTAAAAACATTATATCCTTTGCCGCCCGTTTACTTTGATCAGATCAGGACGCATTTGTATTTAACCAACTTAAAACACGGAATGCTTATAAACTTCAAAGTTTCCAGGATGAAGGAAGGACTCTACCGGGTCTTTAATAATAAAGGAAGGGAGTCTATGCAGTAAGAAATCTCTCCTTTTTACTCTCTTTTTTCTCTTTTTAGACTCTTAGCTTTGCATTTATGTCTGATCACCTGAATATCACCGATTTTTTATCTCCTGTAAACCTTCATGAAATATCCCACGATGAAGGATATAAAGAAGGCCAGCTCGGAAGATCGATCGCCGTATACAGTGAAGAGTTTCCGGGGCTCGACGATGTAAAGATCGTATTACTCGGTTGTGGCGAACAACGCGGCAGCGGTCTTATCCACGGGCATAGCGAAGCCCCCGATATTATCCGCCGTCATTTTTATTCGCTCTATTACTGGCACCAGGATATCAAGATCGCCGATATCGGGAATATCAAAGCCGGTTCCTTGTTTACAGATTCCTACGCGGCATTGAAAACAGTCACACAGGAACTGATCAACGATGGCAAGACCGTGATCATCCTCGGCGGCTCGCATGATCTTACATTGTCTCAATACAATGCCTATGCAGACGCCAAACGCACCATCGAAGCCAGTTGCGTGGATGCCCTGATCGATCTCAATCTCGAATCACCTTTCCGTCATGAGAATTTCCTGATGGAAATGCTGACCGGCGAACCGAATTTTATCCGTCACTACAATCATATCGCTTTCCAGAGTTATTATGTACACCCGCGGATGCTCGAAACGATGGATAAACTCCGTTTCGATTGTTACCGTGTCGGCAGTGTAAAAGAGAATATCGATGAGATGGAACCGGTGATCCGCAACAGCAATCTTTTTTCTTTCGATATCACGGCCGTCGCCAATCCCTATGCACCCGCCAATACCGTTTCTCCCAACGGTCTCAACGGCGAAGAAGCCTGTGTGCTGATGCGTTATGCAGGAATGAGTCCCAACGTGAATACCATCGGCATCTATGGTTACGATGCGCAGCATGACAGGGATGAGCTCACTGCCAAACTGGTCAGCCAGATGCTCTGGTATGTGCTCGATGGAAGAAGCCGTGGTAAAAGAGAGGCCGAGCTCGATGAAAAAGAATCCTTCAACGAATACCATATGGCTTTCGCGGAAGTGGAAACCATATTCCTGCAAAGCAAAAAGACAGGACGCTGGTGGATGCAGTTACCTGATAAAAAATTCATTGCCTGCAGTTATAAGGATTATCTATTAGCGAGCAGCAACGAGATACCGGAACGTTGGTTGCGTGCACAGGAGAGAGGATAAGAAATAAGGAATAAAAAATAAAGAATAAGGAATTAGAAAGTAGTTAGGCCGCGGATCAATGTCTCGTTGTATCATTGAGTTCTTCCCCTCTTTTGGAGGGGAAGGTAGATGGGGAGGCTGATTGTATATGTAGCCAGCTTCAGTTTTCCATGGCATCTTCGTTGCGTCGCACTCTTCAGGGTTCGGTTCGCTACTCAGCATAAAATCACACTATGTCACAATCAATAATAAAGACCGGCATCTGCTCCTACGGCATGAGCGGAAAATTATTTCATGCTCCTTTTATTCATGCCCACCCGGGTTATGAATTAACGGCGATAGTCGAAAGGCATAACCATGATTCCAAAGAACGCTATCCCGATGCAAAACTGTATCGTTCGGTAGAAGAAATGTGTGCCGATAAAGACCTGCAGCTGATCGTCGTTAATACACCCACCCATTTGCATTTCGAACAGGCCAAACTGGTGCTGAATGCAGGTAAGAATATGGTGATCGAAAAACCATTCGCCGTCACTGTAAAAGAAGCAGAGGAATTAACCGCACTGGCGGAGAAGAATAACTTATTTCTCAGTGTTTACCAGAACCGTCGCTACGATGGCGATTACCGGGCCGTCAAAAAAGTGATCAACGAAAATTTACTCGGAGAAATAAGAGAAGCCGAGATCCGCTACGACCGCTACCGGCCTGCGTTTGGTGGCAAGCAACATAAAGAAGGCAATCTTCCCGGTGCCGGCAATATCTATGATCTTTCACCGCACCTGGTCGACCAGGCCATCCAGTTATTCGGTTTCCCCAACGCCTTGTTTGCCGACCTTATAAAAATGAGGGACGATGTAGGCGTGCCGGATTATTTCGAACTGCTTTTTTATTATGATCGTTTAAGAGTTCGCTTAAAAGCAACTGTCATCGCCCGCGAATCAACCTATGCCTATACGATCCATGGCATGAAAGGGAGTTTTTTACAACAACGTTCCGACATGCAGGAACAACAATTACTCGCCGGTACAAAACCATCGCTGGAAACCTGGTGTGCCGCACCATCTTCTCCTGATGGATTATTACATACAGGTATCAATGGAGAAATTGTCCGGAAAGAAACAACTTCCGATCCCGGCAATTATATGGGGTATTATGATGACGTCTATAAAGCATTAACAGGGAATGGGCCAAATCCAGTTCCCGCTGCAGACGGTATAAAGAACATGCGCATCATCGAAGCGGCGTTGGAAAGCATGTCGGAAAAGAAAGTCATACTATTTTAATACACCTTTCATTTATCTTTATTAAACAATCAATTGGCAATGAGCAATAGGCAAAGGCAGTTTATATATATCAGTTTGTCATTGCGAGGCAGAACCGAAGCGACGTCATTGCGACAGGGAAAAAAGAACAATATCGCGAGGCGAAGCCGAAGCAACCTCTTCTTTATCTGCTGCTTTTTATTTCTTTTTTTTGCTTCATGTTCAGTTCAAAAAAAGATCGATCAATCGGCCAAGACCGATGTCATCAACACCAAAGCCTTACAAGCAGCACATGTCGGTCTCTCCATCTTCGATCCTTCCACCAACAACTATCTCTACAACTACCAGAGCGATAAATATTTTGTCCCTGCCAGCAATACCAAGATCCCGACCTGTTATGCGGCGATGAAATATTTGGGGGATAGTTTGGTGGGGTTGAGATATGGAATTCCGGAAGAGAAAGGGTATAACCAAACTGTTATAGTAGTTAAACCAGCAGGAGACCCGTCTTTTTTACTTAAAGAATTCTCGAACCAACCTGTGCTAGATTTTTTTCAACGAAATATTATCGAAAAAAAAATTAAACCAGTTTACTATCTCGATACAGTTGAATATACTAACGGATGGGGGAATGGATGGTCATGGAATGATTATGATGCTGGCTATATGGCAGAAAGAAGCCCATTTCCAATTTTCGGAAATGTTATTGATTTAAAATTAAACGCTGAGGATAAGAGGACATATATTGATTCGATTAATTATCCACAAAAAAGGGTCAAAGGGATTGTGTTATCGACAGGCAACCCATTCTTTGATAGTGTAGTAAATAAAAATGCCTCACCTGTATATATCGAGAACTTACGCCAAGGAAAGATCAAAATCGAAAGAGACATAGGGTCAAACGAATTTCGGATATTAAATGATAATTCAGTTTTCAAACCTACAGTTGTTCCATTTAGAACTTTCAATTTTGCGACATCATTGAATGTGCTGAGTAGTATGTTGAATGCAAAATTTGAAGTTGCTGTACCAGAACGAGAAAAAGGGCGACTGTTTTATGGCTGTGAAGGTTGTGATTATGCGTCTTTTCATATAAACAAATGGTATCCTATCCACTCCCAACCCACCGACTCTCTCCTCAAACCCATGATGCACCGCAGTGATAATTTTTTTGCGGAACAATCCTTGTTAATGGTCAGCAATGAAAAGCTCGGGATAATGAACGATGCAAAGATCATCGACACCTTATTAAAAACAGATCTTAAAGACCTTCCCCAAAAGCCAAGATGGGTGGATGGTTCCGGCCTCAGCCGTTATAACCTGTTCACCCCGCAGGATTTTGTCGCCATCCTCAATAAAATGAAGAACGAATTCGGGATGGACCGCATCAAAACCATTTTCGCCACCGGCGGCGAAGGCACGATCAGCAGCTACTACAAAGCCGACAGCGGTTATATCTATGGTAAAACAGGCACTCTCTCAGGTGTCGTTGCTTTCAGCGGGTTTATGTACACTAAAAAAGGAAAACTGCTCATTTTCTCCACTCTCGTCAATAATCACCAAGCCTCAGCAACAGATGTGAGAAGGGCGATAGAAAAGTTTCTGCAGGGTATTCGCAATAAATATTGACCTAGAGACTATCCTTCGACTTCGCTCAGGAGAGTGGAAGGAGACTAAAAAGAGGGGATCCCCTAATATTAGTAGTCCACTAGCGTTGGCAGGTATTCTCTTTTATCTCTTTTCCCTCTTTCTAGACTCTTAGGATTTTCTCTTCTGAGCTTGTCGAAGAATTAGTCTCTTAGCCAACCCAACCCTTTTCTCCTTTTTACAGTATATGATAGCAAAACAAGCTTATGCGAAGATCATTATGGCTCGCCATCATTATCCTCATCAGCAATAGTAAGCTGACCGCACAATGTAACCCTGCTTTCACCGCCACTCTCAACCAGGCAACAGTACAATTACTGGCCGCTGTTACCAGCCCCGCTTATGGTCATACATGGGTATATGGAGATGGATATTATGGCTACGGTCCCACCTCTTCGCATACGTATCTATCGCCCGGTACTTATACGATAAAGCATCATATTTACGACAGCTTACAGAGTGCATGCTGGGATTCAACAACCCAGAATATTACCGTCACTTTCCAGGTCACCTGCCAGGCTTCCTTTGTTTTTCAAAGGGACTCCTTCAATACGGGACAATATAGTTTCACTTCAACGGCATCCACGAATTCGGGTACCATAACATCTTATAACTGGTCGATCAATGGTAACACTGTAAGCAACTCGCCCAATTTCACGCATTATTTTTCCCAGGGAAATTATTCGGTTTGCCTGTCGATCACGACTTCGACAGGTTGTTCTTCAACTGTCTGTCAAACGATCAGTGGCGCCATGCCACCCTGTAACGCGTATGGATACACAGCCATTGGGTCCTGGCCCGAATGCCGGATAATGCGGTTCTGGGCTGCACCGCAACCAGCGCCCAACAGGATATACCTCTGGAAATTCGGAGATGGCACAACGTCTCATGAACAGGACCCGGTGCATTATTATCCCGGTCCCGGTACGTATAATCTTTCAATGACCGCTGTTGATACCCTGCTTCATTGCGCAGGGGTTACCACAGGATCGGTCTATATCCCTGTTTGCCCCTGCGACACGGCACAGATCGATATCAATGCAGTAAGGGCCCCTTCTAACCCATGGCAATATGTTTTTTCCGCAACCGGTATCCCGGTGGATAGTTTATTCAACCATACATGGACCATCAATAAAGTCCCTGATTCGACAAGTTTTCATTATACATCGAACCTGGCATCACCAACAGTTGTGTTTACAGATACTGGTTATTACAATGTTTGTGTCGACGTTACCAATAATATTGGTTGTCCTGTACGGCGCTGTGAACTGATCTATATAGGCGGGATCGATTCAGTAGCAAGGAACGGTTCGATACTGGCATATCCCAATCCTGCGACGGACAGGACCTCATTCCGGCTCCATCTCGGCCGTGCAGAAAATATTAAAGTGGTTCTTTATAATGCCAATGGAACAGCGGCTTATTCCATGGAGAATAAGGGAGTGCCGGGCCTGAATATTCTTTCGGTACCGTTGCTACGACTCAATCGCGGGATCTACTTTATCGAAATAATCGCCGGCAACGAACGAAAACGAAGTGTTGTTCAAAAGCTTTAGTAACAGGCAAGCGTGGAGGAGGATTTTAGAAAGGGAGCGGAAGTTCCCTTTTTTGCTGCCAGGGAAGTTGAAGCAATTCTTTTTAGCCTAAGAGTCTGGAAAGAATAGAAGAGGGCTAAAAAGAGGGGTTCCCTAATATTAGTAGTCCACTAGCGTTGGCAGGTATTCTCTTTATCTCTTTTCTCTCTTTCCAGACTCTTAGGATTTCTCTTCTGAGCTTGTCGAAGAATTAGTCTCTTAGCTACCCAACCCTTTTCCCTCCCCAACAGTATATGTCTGAAACATTAGTATATGCAAAGGCTATTAACCGTTATTCTTATCCTTGGAATCGCCATTTTAGGCATCAACTGCCAGAAAGAACTGAGCTATGATGGCCCGGGTATTGTCAACAACAATCCCAACCCGATTACGGCTACCGTACAGGGTAATATCAAAGACGAGAACGGTCGCCCGGCCATGGGAGTGACCATCAAAGTGGGAACCAAGACGGCTACCACCAATGCCCGCGGGTATTTCAGGATCAGCAATGCTGCACTGGACAAATCGACCTCACTGGTTACCGCAGAAAAATCAGGCTATTTTAAAGCTTATCGTGTATTCGGAGCCACGTCCGGCGTAAACCAGGTGTCAATACAACTGCTGCCCAAAACATTGGCAGGTGCTGTTAATACCACAACAGGTGGGGAAGTGAGTCTGGCCAATGGAAGTAAGATAAAATTGCCGGCCAATGGCATCGTCAAAAAATCGGGCGGAACATATAGTGGAATGGTCAACGTGTATGCGGTCTATATTGATCCGACCAGTTCGAATATCCGCGACATACTCCCGGGGTCATTTATGGCAACGGATAAGAATAATAACCGCGCCTTTTTATCCTCCTATGGAATGCTGGCGGTTGAATTAGAGTCAGCAGGTGGCGAAAAATTGCAGGTGGCATCGGGTAGCGTAGCAACATTAACTACTGCTATCCCTGCCTCACTGCAAGCATCATCGCCAGCCACGATCGCTTTGTGGTATGTGGATGAGCAAACCGGTGTATGGAAAGAAGAAGGAACCGCCACTAAAAACGGTAGCAGCTATATTGGTGATGTAAAACATTTTTCTTTCTGGAACTGCGATATTCCCTTTCCATCTATTCATCTTAGCATGACAGTTAAGAACCCCGATGGAACACCATTGATACTTACACCTGTAAGGATCACATCAAACAGCACCTATGGCACAGCGTATGGATATACGGACTCACTCGGACAGGTGAGCGGAGCCGTGCCATCCAATATGGCATTGACACTGGAAGTATTGACGCCTTGCAATACGGTAGCATATAGCCAGAATATCGGGCCCTTCTCTGCCAATACAGACCTGGGCACGATCACTACAACGGTCAATTCCAATAGCACAACCGTTACTGGTCGTTTGCTGAATTGCAGCGGCGCTCCCGTATCGAACGGACGTGCATTTATCATATTCGATAATGTGGGACGTTATGCACCAACAGCCAGTGATGGAACATTCTCCTGTACTTTCTATACCTGTACCAGTTTGCCTGCTACCTGTGAAGTCCTCGGCATCGATAATGCTACACAACAGCAAGGCATGACGGTGAATGTAACGATCGGTCATCCCACCAGTGCGGCTGGGGATATTACGGCTTGTGGCGCATCATCGACAGAATATATCAATTACAGTATCGATGGAACAGCCTATACTTTAAGTTCTGCATTAGGTCATAACCTGAATGCGAACTGTTATGATTCGGGCGCTTATCACGGAACCTATATTACCGCGAATGACCAGGTAGGCGGGACTAGCTGCTATCTTAATTTCGAGGATAATCGTACGCCAGGTGTATTCCCGGTGCAATGGCTTTACTTTAGCCAGTATAGCTCGATGGTTACACTACCGCCATTCAGTGTAACGATCACCAGTTTCCCGGCAACAGGCGGCTTTATCGAGGGAAACTTTTCTGGTCAATTTTTGTCAGGAGGGGCACAGCATTCGGCGACTGCCACGTTCCGGATACGACGACAATAGGATGAATTTCCCGGAATTGGTTGTATGTTTCCGTTCCGGTATTCTTTAAATAAATAACTGATCAACGAAGAGCAGACGATAGAACGCATCATAGAAGGTTGTAAAAAACAGGACCGCAAAGCCCAGGAACAGTTGTACCGCAACTTTTACAGGGCCATGATGACGCTTTGTCTCCGCTATACCAGGAGTGAAGCAGATGCGATGGAAGTGTTGAATACAGGATTTTATAAAGTGTACAAGCATATCAATCGTTATGACACAAGTAAAGCTTCGGTCTATACCTGGATCAGGACCATTATTATAAACAGCTGCCTGGATTTTATCAAGGCAAAAGGAACTATCATACGGGAAGAACTGGATCAGGCGGCAGCGGTTGACTTGCCGCCTGATGTATTAATAAAGATGTCGGCAACGGAAATATTGCAATTGGTGCGGCAATTACCACCCGCCACCCAGGGTGTTTTCAATTTATATGTGATGGAAGGCTATACGCATAAAGAGATCGGGGGATTGATGGGGATCAGTGAAGGCACCAGCAAATGGCATTTAAGCGAGGCAAGAAAAATATTAAAAAAATTGATCAGTAAACAGGAAACCAATTCATGAGTGATCGCTTACCATACGAGTTACAGCTGCCGCAGCAATGGGAGGGTCTTCCTTTACCGGATGTGAATCTGGCATGGGCAGATATGAAGCGTCGCCTGGATGAGGATGATGACAGGAGACCTGTTGCCTGGTGGCGCAGGGGTTGTATGCTCTGGGGCTTTCTCTTGCTGGCCTTGTTGGGTACAGGATGGTGGATCTTCCATCCCGAAAAATGGTTTCAAAAAAATAATACCAGCTCAGCTTCAACTTCCGGAACAAACAATACAAGCAGGGTAAATAAAACGGACCAGGATACTGCTCTCTATTCAGAAAAGAAAAAGGAAACTCCATTGAAGGAAGAGACGATCATACAGCCTGCGGTGAAAGACAGCATCGATAAAAACGCAGAAAAGAAAAAAGTTGATGAGATCGTTGTAACAAAAACAACAACTCATCCAAAATATAATAAAAGTAAAAAGCAGGCAGGCAGGGATAAAACGGGTTCAGTGCAGAAAAAGAAAAATAAAACGACGCCGGTAGAAGCTAATAAGCCCGTGGTTGCAACTGTCAGGACTGATGATGTTCCGAAGGATATTGTTGCTGTAAAAAAAGATACCGTAAAAATCAATACGGATATCACTAAGCCGGACATACTGATAGCTGTTGTAAAAAATGACACAGTGAAAAAAAAGGAACAACTGCCAGATACCGCAGTAACAAAAACAACAGCAAAAAAGGACAGTGCCAAAAAGAAAACGATCACATTCAGCGCCGGTATTGCATTACAGCAACAGGTACCCATCGCGGGGCAGGGCTTTACTCCGTACAATTCATTGGGAAGAAAAGGAACCCTGGCTGACTATATCCCCTCTGTTTATTTGCGGATGATACGACCCGGAAAATGGTTCCTGCAAACAGAATTCAGGTATGGTGCCCCGCAATATGTGAAGAAGACCACTTACCAGCAGATAATTGTCCCGGACACAGGATCAAACCCGCAGTTCAGCACCAAAACATTGAACAGCGTAAAAAAAACCTATTATCATCAATTGCCGCTGACCTTTAATTACTACATCGCGAAAGATTGGTCGCTGGGCGCCGGTATGCAATGGAATAAATTATATGCAGCGGTATCGGAGAGCACCGTTAGCCGCCTGGACAATTTTACCCAACAAGAGTCCCTCGTCACTAAAAGTATTTTTAGCAGCAGGGGAGATACAGCATCAGCAGCATTTAAACGATCCTACTGGCAGGCCGTGATAGAAAGTCAATATAAATGGAAACGCTTTTCTTTTGGGGCCAGGTATACGGTTGGATTGGAGCCCTATCTCCATTTCACATTGCCAAACGGTAGTATACAGGAAGAACGGAATCATTCTCTTCAATTCTTTATCCGGTATGAGTTGTGGAAATCGAAAAAATAGCTAAGAGCTCAAAAGAGTAAAAAGAGTTAAAAAGAGAAGGTATCTGCAATTGCTGTAGATTTCTTTCCTCTACGGAGACCCTCTTTTGCTCCTTCCCCTCCTTCTAAGCTCTTAGGATCTAAACATTTTTTCCAACTGTTCTCCTTTGAATTCAAGGTAGGTCGGGTTGCCATCCGGCGTAATATTCGGTTGGGCACAGGCAAAAAGATCGTTCACCAGTTGCCGCATTTCTCTTTCCGTCAAACGGGTGCCGGTCCTGATCGATTGCTGCCGCACCAATGAACGCACCAGTTTTTCTCTTTTGGAGAATTTTACATCGTTACTGAAGTGTTTGTATTGCTCGAGCAGGGTATCAATAATATGTTTTTCATTTCCTGTCTCTACATCGGCCGGTGTACCCTGGATCACAAAACTGTTCTTGCCAAAAGGCTCGATCAGGTAACCCAGCAATTGCAGATCGCTGATGATCTCTTCCATAACAGCTGCATCGGCAGGAGTCAATTCCAGCGTAACAGGGAACATGCTCCGTTGCGTGGCTACCGGTTTATCCTTGCTGGCGTTGATCAGTTGTTCGTACAATACTCTTTCGTGTGCGGATTGCTGATGGATGAGAAGAAAGCCATTCCTGGAAGGAGCAGTGATGTATGTGTTGAGCAGTTGAGTTAATTCGGTTTCAGACGTGAGTCGTGAATCGTGAGTCGTGAGTGAATCGTTTGATTGCAGGGTCGTCTCCTGACTCCCGAGCCCTGACTCCGGACTCTCGTAAAACTCTTTCCAATGCTTCAACTCCGTTCTGTCCGTCTTCTCAATAAAATGCGCCTGGTGTTTTTGCGTGAAACCTTTATAGATCGATCCCGAAGCAGCAGCCGATCTTTTTTCTTCGGTGAAGGGTTGTTGAATAGAAGGCAATTGCTGGATTGACGCATCGAGATCAAAATCAAGAGTAGGAGTTACGCTAAACTGTGCCAGTGCATGTTTGACTGCCGCCTGGACAAACGCATAGACGATCTTCTCGTCCTCGAATTTTATTTCCTGTTTGGTAGGATGCACATTCACATCCACCACAGCGGGGTCGAGATCGATAAATAATACGTACATCGGGAAACTATCGGGAGCGATCATTTCCTGGTAGGCATTCATTACCGCATGGTTCAGGTAAGGACTTTTAATAAAACGATTATTGACAAAAAAATACTGGTCGCCTCTTGTCTTCTTCGCTGTTTCCGGTTTACCCACGAAACCGTAGATATTCATGTAATCGGTATCTTCTTTTACCGTAACCAGTTTTGCATTATAATTATTGCCCAATAGCTGTACGATCCGTTGTTTCAAACTCCCTGGTTCGAGATGAAAGAGTTGTTGGTTATTTGCGGTCAGCGTAAAAAGGATCTCCGGAAATGACATGGCTACCCGGGTGAACTCATCCACGATATGCCGCATCTCGGCCGCATTGCTTTTTAAAAAATTCCGGCGGGCCGGCACATTGAAAAATAAATTCTTCATTGCGATGCTGGTACCACCCGGTGCGGCAATTGGTTCCTGTTTTTTTACAACGCTATTCTCTACTTCGATATAAATACCGGTTTCATCTGCTGTTCTTTTCGATTTCAATTCCACCTGGGCAACGGCAGCGATCGATGCCAATGCTTCACCCCGGAATCCCATCGTGCGGATATGAAAAAGATCTTCAATACTTTTTATCTTGGAAGTGGCGTGGCGTTCAAAACTCATCCGCGCATCGGTCTCGCTCATCCCGCTGCCATTATCGATCACCTGGATCAGCGATTTGCCTGCATCGTTGATGATCAGCCTGATCTCGGTGGCACCCGCATCTACGGCATTCTCCAACAATTCCTTCACGGCAGATGAAGGACGCTGGATCACTTCTCCGGCTGCTATCTGGTTCGCAATATGATCGGGTAAGAGTACAATACTATCTGGCACAAAATCAGGTTTAGCCGTCAAAAATAACGATTTACCGGCCCCCACCCAACCCTCCCCCGAAGGGCGGAGGGCTTCGTTCCAATTGAGAATGAAATGATAAACATGCTTTTATTCAATAACGCTTTGCGTCAAAAGGGTTAATTTTAGACTCCTTTGTTAATATTACAATTTGCTATACTATGAAATTACTGAGAGCCATATTATTTCTCTGTATCGCCCTTCCATCCATATCCTCAGCGCAATATAAAAGCAAGCTGAATGCCGAACAATGGACCGATAGCGTCTTCAACAGCCTGAGCCCCGAAGAAAGGATCGCACAACTGATGGTTATCCGGGCTCATTCCAATCTCGGGCCGGACCATGTGGCCAAAGTGACCAATGATATTCAAAAATATAATGTCGGAGCACTTTGCTTTTTCCAGGGAGGTCCTGTTCGACAGGCGAATCTTACCAACTTTTATCAAAGCATAGCAAAGACACCCTTGATGGTCACGATCGATGGCGAATGGGGATTGGGTATGCGACTCGATAGTGTTAACAAATTTCCTTTCCAGCTTACCCTCGGCGCATTGACAGATGAGAATCTTATTTACAGAATGGGTCTTGCGGTAGGGGATCAATGCAAAAGGATCGGTGTACATGTGAACTATGCACCGGTCGTGGACATCAACAATAATCCCAATAACCCGGTGATCGGGTATCGTTCATTTGGTGAAGACAAAGAAAAAGTATCAAGATTTGGTGTGGCCTATATGAAAGGTATGCAGGATGCGGGTATCATGGCCTGTGCCAAGCATTTTCCCGGTCATGGCGATGTGGATGTGGACTCGCATTTCGATCTGCCGGTGATCAATAAAAGCAGGACACAGCTCGATTCCATGGAACTGGTTCCCTTCCGTGCCGTTTTTGATGCGGGGATCGGGAGTGTAATGATCGCTCATTTATATATTCCTTCGATCGATAAAACAGCGAATAAAGCGACATCTATTTCAAAGAATAGTGTGACCGACTTGTTGAAAAAGGACCTTGGCTACAATGGCCTCACATTTACCGATGCACTGGAGATGAAAGGAGTGGCAAAATATTTTCCCGATGGAACGATTGCTGTAGAAGCACTGGTAGCGGGCAATGATATGCTTTGTCTTCCCGCTTCTGTACCCGAGACGATCGAAGCGGTGAAGAAAGCCATCGCTGAGAAAAAATTAAGTTGGGATGATATCAATGCAAAAGTGAAAAAAGTACTGGCGTCAAAATATGCACTGGGATTGAATCAAACGCAGTATGTCGACACCAGGAACCTGCTCGAGGATCTCAATGCCAAAACCGATGCGATCCGCTATGAAGTGGCGCAGAATGGTATCACCGTATTGGCGCAATCGGGCCTGACAGCATCCCGTGATGATTATGCGCAGGTACCCCTGACCAAAAAACAAAAAAAGATCGCTTATATCGGTATCGGTCTTACAGAGCTGACCGAGTTCGGTAAAAGAATGAAGAACGATCTCGATGCCAATACATTTTTATTCTCTTATAAGGATGGAGATGCTAAAGCCGACGAGATCATCAAGGAAGTACAGAAGGACGGGAAATACGATGCGATCGTTATCGGCGTTCATGATTATGCGCTTAAACCGGCGAATAATTTTAACCTGACTGCCGCAGCATTGAAGATCACTAAAGAACTTTCCAGCACAGTGGGATCCGAAGCTTGGAATTCACGTGACTTGAAGTCGCG
>JADMIO010972799.1_pt1 | contig 61521 bp, 52 predicted proteins | sample 8958161 | NCBI WGS metagenome assembly JADMIO01 (sample SAMN16585339, study PRJNA669376) | soil metagenome | isolation source: Crop rotation soil | place: USA: Cullars Rotation, Alabama | collected 2011
TGGCGCGGCGAACGCGAGCCATATGCCGGTCTGTTCCACGCCGCGGGCCGAGGGTGTGGCCAATGGCGGCGCGGTCTGGGACAGCTTCTGCTGGGGTATCGAGCCGTGGGACACCAAGAAGGTCGAAGCCGCCCTCAAGTCGCGCGGTCTCGATCCGGTGGCTGATCACAGTGGCGATGACTTCCGCAGCTTCCACGTGAAGGATCCAGACGGTCTCGACGTCCAGATCTCGAACGGGAACAAGAAGAACCGCCGGCGCACGCCGCCTAACGGGAAATTGAACGTCGCCCTGCCCTTTGAGCCTACCGGCTGGAAGACGGTCTATCTCGACCACATCTCGTTCCGCTGCACGAGCTACAAAGAGAGCGTGGCCTTTTACGAGGCGTTGCTTGGATGGCGCGGACTGGGTGACGAGGGGAGCCAGAACGAAACCGAGATCAATCCCGAGATCGGTGGTCTGCTCATTCGTGGCGGCAACTCGCTCTCACCGGCGTTCCAGATGCCGGCGCAGCGGAGCGCGAGCATGGATCACATCTCGTTCGGCATTACGCCGTTCGACCCGGACGTGGTGAACGCGGAGCTGTGCAAGCGCGGCCTGGTGGCGCAGGTGGATACCGGTGCGATCGCGTCGTCGCCGGATTCGGAGAAGGACATTCACACCGCGAGCTACAAGAGCTTCCACACGCGGACACCGAACAACTTCAACCTGCAGTTCAGCGCCAAGACCGGTCCAACGCGGAGATAGTAGACGACTCGCGCTAAACGAGTTTGCCAAGGAGTCGCAGCAGGCCGTCGAGAATCGTGAGGGGATGCGGCGGACAGCCCGGAATTCGCAGGTCTACCGCGAACGTTTCGGGCACGCCTCCTTCAACCTCAGGACTATCAACGAACGGACCTCCGCTCATCGCGCACGCACCCACAGCGATGACGAGTTTAGGCTCCGGCACGGCTGCCAGCGTGCGCTCGAGTGCGAAACGCATGTTGCGATTGATCGCGCCGGTGATGACGATGCCGTCGGCATGACGCGGTGATGCCACGAACTGGACGCCAAAGCGCGCCATATCGAATACTACGTTGCTGAGCGCGTTCAATTCAGCCTCGCATCCGTTGCAACTCCCCGCCACGACAGAGCGAAGTCGTAGCGATCGTCCAAAGATCTTCTTGGTTCGTTCGGTCAGCGCGCGGGCAAGCTCGTTTTCACTCGCGGGCTGTGTGCGCGAACCGAGCGCCATCCGGTGATCGGTTGTGAATTCCACAGCGCAGCCGTTTGCCTCGACCGCTTCCTCGGGAGAGAAAAGACAGGCGCCGAGGTCGAGCGCTGCCGAGCCATCGCTCGCCCGGTAGATGAGCGTCGTAGGAATTGCCTCTGCCAGTGGCGTCAGGTCGGCATCGGCGCTCCGTAGATGGAGGCGCGGTCGCCCACGATAGCGTTCGGGGAATTCGGCGCCGCCGATGGGAAACGGAGACGTTTGCAGGCCCTGAGCGCGGCGCACGCGAAAGACATCAAACATGGACGGCTCGATGCGACGTATCGTCGTTAGGCGCGCTCACGCGAAGCATTTCAGAGGTCGTGGCCGGCATAGGACAGGTTGAAGCTCTTGTTGCACAATGGAAAATCCGAGATCTGGTTGCCGCGCATTGCGAGCGCGAGAGCGTCCCAATTGTGGAAGGACGGATCGACGACTTTGTGTCGAAGCACGTGCCCACGCGTGTCGCTGAGGACGACGTGCGCCACTTCGCCGCGCCAACCCTCCTCCATCGCGACCACCAGCTCGCTTGGCCGAAGTGACCCGCAGGGGACGCGAAGCGCGCCTCGCGGCAGCGTCCGCACCTGCTCCCGCACGAACTCGAGCGAGCGCTGCACCTCGATCCACCGGACGAGCGCACGCGCGTACACGTCTCCGGCCCACGCTGTCGCCACCGGGATCTGGGCATAGCGAAAGACGCCGGACGGGTGGTCGTGCCGGACGTCACGGCGGACGTTTGCGGCGCGGGCTGTCAGTCCGACGAATCCACGGCTTCGGCAGTGCTCCGGCGTAACCGCACCGACGCCCTCGAGTCGAGACTGCACCGATGGCGTGTCAAACAGGAGTGCGGCGATCGGCGGCAGCTCGACTTGGAGACGCTCGACGCGACGTTCGATCTCGCTCGCCATGTCGGCGGGAACGTCGAACGTGACACCGCCGGGCCTAACGAGACCACGGCCATAGCGATTGCCCGACATCGTCATGAGCAAATTGAGACACTCCCCGCGCCACCGGCCGAAGTACGCGGCGCCGGGCTGGAATGCGACGTCGCCGGCAAGGGCCCCGAGATCGCCCAGGTGGTTCGCAACTCGCTCCAGCTCGAGCGCGATACCGCGAATGCTCTGGGCCCGCGCGCTCTTGTGTGCGCGGGCCAGTGCCTCGATGGCGCCACAGTACGCACCGGCGTGGGCAACGACCGTGTCGCCGGCGATGGACTCGGCGACGAAGATCGCGCGTTCTCGCGGCAGCATCTCGAGCAGTCGTTCCACTCCGCGGTGCTGGTACCCAAGCATGATTTCGAGCAGCAATACTTCTTCGCCGTGGGCCTGAAAGCGAAAGTGACCCGGTTCAATGATCCCGGCATGCACAGGGCCGACCGCGACTTCGTGCACCTCGTCACCAGACACCTGGTCGAAGGGGTACTGGGGAGGGAGGACGCGTGTGGCTGGCCACATCGTCGGCGCGTGATCTGGAGCGTGACGGCGCAACGGTTTGAGCCACGGATGGCCAACGGGATGGCCCCCACACTGCTCGGCGATCTCACGCTCGAAATTCAGCGCCTCCGGGAGATCGGCCGCGAGCGAAGAAAACGTGGGACCGACGATCGTGCTCACGACTCCCAGCTGCCCGCGATCGTCGTCGCTCAGAATGGCGAGGAGGCGGAGGTGCGTGCCCCGCTCCGGAGCCCCGAAGTAGGAGACCAGCCGCCAACCATCCGCGGCCGCACCAAGGACCGCACTCCGAAACTCGCTCTCCCCCAGGAGTGGTACCTCCGGAATCGCGATCGCCCGGCGATTCCCCACGATCGCGAGGTCGAGGTTCATGGCGCGATTCCGCCTAACGACGATGCCGCGGCACGGAGCGCGGCGGCGAGCGCTCCCGGAATGTAGAGGCCAAGGATGAGCACGAGTACCGCCAGCGCGCCTGGTGCCACGAGGAACCACGCGCGGTCGGCGTCATGCGCAGCCACCAGCGGCTCGCTCGGCGTTTGGGTCGCTGGGGCGTACACGGAGTCGAGGATCATCCTGGCCATGCCCACGAAGATCACCGCGAGTAGCGCGAGCACGACGCAGGCCAGAACAACATGGTGGGTCGCGAACGCGGCGCTCAGGATTGCAAACTCGCTGAGAAACAGCCCGAATGGAGGCGATCCCGTGAGCGCGAACAGACCCACCGTCAGTAGGAGCGCCGTACCAGGCATCGTGCGCGATAATCCGCGCACACTCGCGGCGGCGCTCGTACCCGTGGCCATGACCACGTTGCCCACCGCGAGAAACATGAGACCTTTCGTGAGCCCATGGTTCAACGTGTGCAACACGGCTCCATACGCGCCCACTCCCCCCAGTCCCAACCCAAGCACGAGCAGTCCCATGTGCTCGACGCTCGAGTAGGCGAGCATACGCCGCATATCGGCTTGTCCGACGATGAACGCAGCGGCGACGACCAGCGAGGTGATCCCGAACGCGAGCAGCACCGGTCGAACGAACGGCCCCAGATCCGCTGCGTAACAAATGGCGGTGATGCGCGCGAGGCCGAGGAAGGCGCAGCTGGTGAGCGCACCAGCCATGAGACCCCCCACGAGTGGCGGCGCTTCACCATACGTATCCGGCTTCCACGACTGCATTGGGGCCAGACCCATTTTGGTGCCGTAACCCACCACCATGAACACGAACGCTGCTCGCAGCCAGGCATGGTCGAGCTGCCCTGCGTGACGGAGCAGATCGCCGAATACGAGTGGGAGTCCTGCGCTCGATGGTTGTGAGGTCGCGAGGAAGAATACTCCGAGCAGTGCGAGCGCGATCCCCACTGAGGAAAGGACAAGATACTTCCACACCGCCTCGAGCGATCGGCGGTCGTGCCGATCGAAGATGAGCGGTGCGACCGCGAGTGTGGTCGCCTCCATGCCCGTCCACAACAGCGCGAGGTGATGACTCAGCGTCACCAGTGTCGCCGCCGCGAGGAACCCGAGGAGACATGTGACGAACGCCCGTCCGCCGCGCGGCCCCCCAGTGCCCCGGACTCGCAGGTATCCGATCGAATAGTGCGTGGTCGCCAGGAAGAGCAGACTCACCAGGGTAAGTACCACCCGGCCAAAAGCGTCGTCGACGAGCCAGCCCGCGAGCGCACTCCGACCCGGGGCCAACCAGAGCGTCGCAACCAGGATTGCATGCACGAGTGCCGCGCTCAGGAGCGTCGCCGAACGGAGCCGCGCGTTGGGCGCCAGGTAGGCAACCCCTGCGCCTAACGCCGGAATGAGTATCAGCGCGACCACCGTCACGGACGCTCCAGTGTCGCGCCGACGGCGGTTCCACTCATTCGTGCAACTCCGTGAGCCGCGCCGAGGAAATGGAGTCGAACTCGCGATTGATGTGGAACACGACGATGCCCATGATGAACACACCCACGAACACGTCGAGCAGGACGCCGACTTCGACCAGGAACGGCACGCGCTCCGACTGTGTGAGTCCGAAGAGATAGATCCCGTTCTCGAGGAGGAGATATCCCACGACTTGCATCAACGCCTTGGTCCGGGTGATGAGCACGAGCAAGCCGATGATGACGGTCACGAGGGACACGGGTATGAGGAGATCAGTTTCGAGCCCAGCGATCGGGAGCGCACTGGCCACAGAAAAGGAAAGGGCAAGCGCACCCACGCCGAGCAGGAGCGACGGCAGGTATCCGATCAGTGGCTCGACTTCGCGGCGGACCGCAGCCTCGCGAATCGCCCAGCGCAAAAACCAAGGCAACACGATCGCCTTCACCGCGATCGTTCCCAGAGCGAGCGCAACGGTGTGCGGCGACCAGGTTTCGTGCAGCACAGGCGGCAAGAGGCCAAGCAGCAACCCCTGCAATGCGACGAGGCGGATGCAGGCACTCAACCGCGAGCTTCCCAGCACCGCGAAGTCGGTGAAGACGACGAGGAACAGGAACAGTCGGGCAAGAGAGAGCACGGTCAGCGAAGCAGGAGAATGAGCCCGGAAAACGCGAGCGCGCCGCCACCCGCGATGTAGAGCGGCACCTTCGAGAGCCGCAGTCGCGCCATCACCGATTCCACCACGCCAACTGCGATACCTCCCGCCACAAGCGCGAGCACGAGCATCGCTGTCGCCGCGAGCGATCCAAGCGCAAAGCGAGGAACGAGCATTGCCATGAGGAGTGCGATGAACAGGCCGAGCTTGAGCGCGCTCGCGTAGAGGATGAGCGCGAGATCAGGGCCGCTGTGATCGAGGATCATCACCTCGTGGATCATTGTGAGCTCGAGGTGGGTTGTCGGATCATCCACGGGCACTCGGGCGCACTCGGCCAGCGTGAGGACGAATACGCTCGCGCCCAGAAGCGCCAGCGCCGGAGCGACGAGCGACCACCGGTGCCACAGTTCCGGACCGAGCATTCCGCTCAACGACAGTTGTCCGCTGGCGACGGCCAGTCCAACGAGAGACACGAACAGGGCTGGCTCGACGAGGCTCGCAAACGTCACTTCCCGGCTCGCGCCCATGCCCTCGAAACTCGAGCCGGTGTCGAGCGCGCCAAGGACAAGAACAAATCGACCCAACGCCAGGAGGTATGCGAACGCGATCGCGTCGCCCTCGAACGCCGCCAAGCCCCTCGTGCCGTCGAGCGGCACCAGCGCGGCGGCGATGATAGTAGTCACGAGCAGAACCACCGGAGCGAGACGGAATACCCACGTGGTGGTTCGGCTATAGACCGTTCCTTTTCGCGACAGCTTGCCGAGATCCGAATACAGTTGCGTGACCGGAGGGCCGCGACGCCCGGTAAGCCATGCTCTGGTCTTCGCGGCCACGCCGGGCACGATGGGCGCGAGCAGCACCAGGGCGCCTAACGACAAGAGCGGTGGCCACCAGGACCCTGCAACCGCGCCAGCGGCGTTCATGTCGTGAGCGCCAGATACACGAGGAGCGCCAGCAGCGCGGCCATCACGTACAGGAGGTACAGCGAGAGGCGTCCTTGCTGCAATGGACGCAGCCGGAGTGCCGCGCTTCGTACCCAGGTCCATGCCGGGCGAGCCATTCGATCGAGTACGACGTCTCGTGCGTCCGAATGGAAGCTCGTTGGCGTCCGGACTTCGTGCACGCCACTCAGGTCGCCGAAGGTGTTCACGAGCGGAGCCGCAAATGAAGACGCCGTGTACTGCATTCGTGGGGTGATGTGCTCGTATCCGCATCCCCACGTCTCGGCCAGGCCGACGGTCCTGGTGCGGAGCCGGGCGTTACGCAGCCACGCCACGAGCGCGGTCGCGCCCAGCACCGTGAGCGCAACCATGCCGATCGCGGACGCACTGCCCGACAACGCGGCGACGTCCGGTGCGGCGAGCGACGAGGCGTTGGCGACGACGAGGCCGGCGCGTGCGGCGCCACCGATACCTAACGAGGGAAAGAGCCCGAGTACGAGACATCCCCACGCCAATCCGAACATCGGCGCGAGCAGCGCCGGCGCCGTCTCACGGGCAGCAGCCGCGTCGGACGTGCGCGGCTGACCGAGGAAGACCACGCCACCCACCTTCGCGAAGCACGCGAGCGCCAATCCTCCGATGAGCGCGAGCGATGGCACGCCGATGACTGCCAGCCGCAAGGTTTCACTCGCCTGCGCCGCCTTGAAGAGGGCCTGATACACGACCCATTCACTCACGAAGCCGTTGAGCGGCGGCACGCCAATGATGGCGGTAGCGCCCACGACGAACGCCAGCCACGTATACGGCATTGCGCGCGCGAGCCCGCCTAACGCGTCCAGATCGCGCCGTCCGGTGGATCGCTGCACGGCGCCCGCGCCGAGAAACAGGAGGCTCTTGAAGAGCGCGTGATTGATGGTGTGCAACGCGGCGCCCGCGTAACCCAGCACGGCAATCAGCGGGTGGCCGTATGCGCTACCGAGGGCGCCAACCCCCAGCCCCATGACGATGATGCCGATGTTCTCCACACTGTGGTACGCGAGGAGCCGTTTGATATCGTGCTGTGCCAGCGCCCAGAGTACGCCGAACACCCCCGAGACCACGCCCAGCGCGAGCATCATCCAGCCCCACCAGGGCGGCGGACTCCCGCCGAGCAGCATCACAACCCGCAGGAGACCGTAAATCCCCGCCTTGATCACGATGCCCGAGAGCAACGCCGAGACGTGTGTGGGCGCGGCCGCGTGCGCCGTCGGCAGCCAGAAATGCAGTGGAATGATGCCCGCCTTGATCCCGAACCCAATGGTGGCCAACGCGAGCACCAGCGCCCCGGCCGCCGGGAGCGCGTGAGCACCTAACGCGAGCGCGGCGAACGTCCAGTTGGCGGAGTGCGCGCTCCAGGCGGCGAACATCCCCGCGAGCGCGAGGGTGCCCGCGTGCGTCGCCACGAGGTACACAAACCCGGCTTGGCGCACCTCCTCGCGCTCGAACTCCGTGATGATGAGGAAATACGACCCGAGCGCCATGATCTCCCATGCGGCAAGGAATGGGACGACCGCACGCGCGAGCGTCACGAGCGCCAGCGCCGCGAGCACGAGTGCAAAGGTCGCATGCGTGAGGCCAACCCACCGGCGGGATCGCTCTTTCGCGAGATACGGGACGCCGAATGCCACGCCGGCCGCACCGACGATAGCCACCCCGATGAGGAAGACCGCCGACAAGGCATCGATCCCGAAGACCCAGTCGCCCCCTGGTGTATTGGCGGGCACGCGAAGAGACGTGTCCACGCCCCGCACGAGCGCGCGACCGGCACCCACACCGAGAAGAGCGCACCCGCCCAGGGCCAGGAATTCGTAAAGTCTCTCGCCACCTTTCGTACGAGCCCACACGAGCGAGACGACCGCGGCCGCCACCAGCAGCGCGAGTCCCATGCCGACAATCATCACCGCTCAACAAGCTCCACGGGCAGGCGCGATGGCGTCGTTAGGTCGGCGCCCATGATCACTCTGAGGGCCGCGCGACAGAGAACGAACCCGTCGTCAGGTGCGACTCGAGTGATTCGATGCGCTGCAGGATACGCTCACTCGTGGCGCGCTCACGAAGGAGTTGGCGCAGCACATCATCGCGGAGCAGGAATCCGAGCTGTCCGAGAATGCGCAGATGCACCGGCACGGTGGGACTTACCACGAGAAAGAGTGCGTGGACGGGATGGCCATCGATCGCCTCGAAATCAACCGCCTGACGCAACAGTGCCAGCATCACGAAGGGTTGCGCGACCTGCAACACGATGGGATTTCGCACGTGCGGTATGGCGATGCCATCACCGATTCCGGTGGAGCCCATGGCCTCGCGCGCTTCGAGCACGTTCACCAGCGTGTCCCGATCGAGTCCGGTCGGCAACGGCAGTAGCTCCACGAGCGCCCGCAGGAGCGACGCTTTGTCGGGCGCCTCGACATCGTGGCATATTCCGCCGGTGCGGAGCAAATCCGAGATCGGCGGAACGTGGTCCGGTGCCTGTCGCGCGCGTTCGAGCAGGCGGCGCGATGCCGCCACTCCATGCTCCATCGCCCACTCCCAGACCTCCACCGCGTTCAGGTAAAGGCGTTCGTTGACGCGATGGACGGGCAGGTCGCGTTCGGTGATCCACCGCCGCGCGGTGGCTTCGGGGATACCGAGGTACGCCGCCGCTTCGCGTAGTGTGATTTGCATCGTCGTTGCACAAGCTATCGAGCGGCAAACGTTATGGCCAACGCGGCGACGACGCGTGCTAGAAATTTAGCGCATCGACCTTTGCATCTCATTCGGACATGACTGGACGTGCGGTCGTTCGCGTTTGGGGTCAGATTTCCGATTCGTCAGCATTCCCCACTGCTTTCCACCTGAGTGGCCCAATGAAGCCCATGCATCACCTGATGCGCGTTGCGTGTTTCGCGGCGCTTGCCTGCACCTCGGCTGGCGCAACGACGCGCGCCCCCGCCGACATCCTCATCACCGGCGGCACGGTGATCACCATGGACTCGACGCGCCGGGTCATCGACGACGGCGCCGTGGCCATCGTGAAGGACCGCATCGTTGCGGTGGGCACGACCGCGGACATCAGGCAGCGCTACGACGCTCGAGAGACGATCGACGCGCGGCGCAAGGTCGTGATGCCGGGATTGATCGACGGGCATGGCCACGCCGGCCATACGATGATCAAGACGTTAGGCACCGACATCGGTCGCTGGAACGAGGCGACGGACAAGATCTACGCGCACGGGTCGACGACCGATTTCTGGCGCGCCGACGCGCTGCTGGCGGGGCTCGAGCGGCTCAAGTTCGGCGTGACGACGTCGGTGACGCTCTTTGGTGGGGGCGCGGACACGTACCGCGTGGACGATCCTCGCTACGGAGATGCCTACCTCACCGCGATTCGCGACCTTGGCGTGCGCTGGTTCCTGGCCGTGGGCCCGCGGCCGGGACCGTATCCGTCCAGCTTCACCACGTGGACCGGAGAGTCCTCTCAGGATGCGAATGTGTCGTTCGAGAAGCAAATGGAGGTCTCGGAGACGCTGATCAAGAAATGGAACGGAGCGGGCGACGGCCGCGTTAGGCTGGCCGTGGTATTCCCGACGTACAATCCGGCGCAGCGGCCGATCGACGGGGCGGCGCTCGCAGAGCTTCAGGCGCACGCCCGGGCGGCGCGCGATCTCTCCAAGAAGTACGGAGTCCTGTTCGCCCAGGACGGGCACACCAGGGGTACGGTGAAGTTCGCGATAGAACAGCTGGGTCTCTCCGGTCCCGATGTGTTGTTCTCGCACGCCACTGACCTGACCGACGAGGAGATCCGGCTCGTCGCCCAGACGAACACGCGCATCGTCCACAATCCGAGCTCCATCTTTTCGATTCGCGCGCGCTGTCCCGTCACAGAACTGATGGACGCCGGAGCGACGGTGATGCTGGGGTCCGACGGCGTGGCGCCGGATCGGAGCTACGACATGTTCCGGCACATGATGCAGGCGACGCGATACCATCGATTCTTCTTCCACGATACGCGCGTCCTGCCGGCGGGCAAAGTGCTGGAGATGACGACCATCGACGCGGCCCGTGCGTTAGGCATGGAGAAGGACATCGGCTCGCTCGAGGCCGGGAAAAAGGCGGATATCATTCTCGTCGACTGGTTCCAGCCGCATCTCGTGCCGATGAACATGCCGGTGTACCGGATGGTCTACTTCGCGAGCGGCAGTGACGTGTCGACGGTGCTCGTCGATGGCCGCGTGCTCATGCGCGACCGGCACGTGCTCACCGTGAACGAGATGGACGCGCTGGCGCTTGCGCAGCGCGAAGCCGACGCCGCGGTCCGCCGTACACATCTCGAGGCGCTCACGGCGCTGCCCGAAGGATTCTGGGGTAAGACTCGCCTGCCCCGATAGTCGATGCGGCTCTTCAGGCTCTTGCGTGTCCTGGCGCTCCTCACCTGGCCGGCGGCGAGGGCTTACGGTCAGGACAACGTGTTCGACGTGCGGTTCGTCGAGCTCGACGCGCATCGGCACGTCTCCTATCAGAATTTCATTTATGCGCGGGCGTTCGACGACGGCAAGTATCTGGCGCAGGGCACATTCCTGAAGATTCCACCGGGCAGCTATAACGAGTTCGCATTGGCGTTGGGCATTCGTGCCGCGACCATCGGCGAAACCAGCGTCTACTTGCTGGCCGGGGCCGGACGTGCGACGGACGGCGATTACGCCGAGCCCGCGATCCTTCTCCAGGACACCAAAGGCCGCCTAACGGGCGCACTCTACCTGCAACGCTACGTTCCGCTGAGCCACAGCGGGATCGGACAGTGGCTGGTGGATATGCTCGAGGCACAGTATGCCCTGGGAGCTTTCTACCTCGGTGGCGCCTTCTACGCGTACCAGGCGAACGGTGACGCGTGGCTGTCGAAGGTCGGTCCCAAGTTCGGACGGAGCGATCGTATGGGAGCCACGGAACTCCGCGTCACCCGGACGAGCCGCGTAGGGAGTCCGGAGATACAATTCCGTCGGGTTCTTGTTTTTTGAGAGCGCAACCGGCAGTACGTCGCGCCCTGTTTTTCTGTGTGACGGTTCTCGCGACCGTGGCAGCAGCGTGCACGCACGGCGTTAGGCAGGTTCTCGCCGCGCGAAGGCGCGTCTTCGGGCCGGGTTGGTATGCTGGCGGCAAGGACTGCACGGGACCGCAGTTTCGCGCACGTGCCTTCGACGACGACTTCTACATCCTCCGTGAGGCCGCGTGCATCAACTTCGAGAAACCCTTCCTCTATTTGATCTTTGGCCGTGAGCGAGCGCTGCTCCTAGACACCGGTGTGGGTCGGGCCGACGTGGTAACCCCCGTCGATTCGCTCATTCGCGCGTGGTCGAGTCGGCACGGCGGAGCCGAGGTCGCGCTCGTGGTCGCGCACAGCCACGCGCACGGGGATCACGTTGCGGGTGACAGCCAGTTCGTACGCCGCGCACACACCACGGTCGTGGGGAGGGACTCGGCATCGGTGCGCGCGTTCTTCGGCGTGCCACGCTGGCCCGAGGAACCTGGGCAGATCGATCTCGGCGGCCGGGTGCTGGACGTCATTCCAATTCCGGGACATCAGGCGGCGAGCATCGCCGTCTACGATCGACGCACTCGCGTGATGCTCACCGGCGACACCTTCTACCCCGGGCGCCTCTACGTTTCCGACACGGCTGCCTACGCCCGCAGCGTGGATCGTCTCGTGGATTTCGCTGCGGCACACCCCGTCGATGTCTTCCTCGGCGCGCACATCGAGAATACGCGCACGCCGTTCGTGGACTATCCGGAGGGAACGGTCGATCAACCGCAGGAGCATGCGCTCGAACTCGGGCGCCCGCAGCTCATCGAGCTGGATTCGGCAGTGCGCTCGATGCGGGGCCAGATGCGCCGAGCGATCATGCGCGACTTCACGATCTGGCCAGTCGTTCGTTAGGCACTCACACGCCGGGCGCATACGGGGGAGCGGCTATGGCTTCGCATTACGTATACGACAAGGCCGAGTACCACTGGGACACCATTCAGGAATACGAGCTTCCTGAGGAGCACGCCGAAAACCATACAGTGCTCTTCCTGCGATGGCTGATCGAGCACGGCCTGACAAGCGAGTCATTCTACCGCGACGGAGAAGAGATTCTCGACCAGTTCCGCGCGGGAGAGGTCCCGATTCATGACGTCTATCGGTGGTTTGACGGGTGTCTCGTTGACGACATGCTCTCGGACGAGGGAAACGCATTCGCCCGTGCGTACTTCGACTTCGAGAAGGGCGAGTACATCGCGGATTATGCGAAGACGCTCAGGGGCGACCTCGAGACGGATTTCCACGTTCCCTATACCGAGGAGAACTATCGGCTCATGGCCGCCGTGATCGACGATCGGTACGCCGCTTGGCGCCGAGGTCACGGAGCCTGATTGGGGAGGCGTAAACGCTGGGGCCGCGCCTGTGTGTCCTACAGGTGTAGAAGTGAGGTCCGCTCCGCTCCGAAATGACGATAAACCCCCTCCCCCACTGGCCCATGCTTGACGTTTTCGTAAGACCCACGGCGTTGGTCGCCGTCGTCGCTTCAGCTGTTACTGCGATAGGCTCTCAAACCCAGGGGACTGACAAGCCCAAACATCCGACGGTATGCGCCGCGGGTGTGAAGACGTACGACACGTTGTCCGAGGTGCCTGTGCCTTACGACAGTGTCGAGGTTCCGCGTCCGGCGGCACCGGTGATGATAACGAGCCCTGAGGAGGCTGAGGCGGCACAAATGGATCTCTTGCGCCGTGCGGGTAGCGTTGGCGCGACGGGAATCGTCGTCTCCGTGGTAACGCAGGACGACGGCATGGGGCGCATCACGCAGCGACGGTCGGTTCAGGGCGTCTTCGTGCCTTCAGACTCCGCTCGCGCGCAACTCGCGTGCAAGAGGTAGCCCGCTCGAAATCGTGCGGTCACCGGACACTGATGATTGGCCGGCAGGAACGCGCGTCAGATCGTTAGGACTCGTTCGAGTGCCCCGTCGAGTTCCTCGCAGAGGACATCGACGTCTTCGCGCGAGGTGTCGTCGTGCGTGATGCACGCGCGCAGCACCGGTCCTTCGGGAAGCGTGGCCGGAGAAACCCAGGCTCGGCCACGCTGCGCGACTTCACGCGCTACATTCGTCGCGCCGTCGTTCGTCGTTAGGCGCGAGTGCGTGAAGCATACGATGGGAAGCGGAGAATCGTTCGCGAGACGCCATTGCGAAGCGGTCAGCCGAGACCTCAGATACGCGGCGACCGCCAGCTGTCGCTCGAGTCGATCGGCGAGCGCGTCGCGCCCGTCCACGGCGAGCGTGAGGAAGACCTTGAGTCCGATGAATCGGCGCGACCACTGGAGCGTAGTCATGTAGAGGTCGTCGCCTTCGTCCAACTTCTTCGGGACGTAAGCAGCATTTACATCGAAGAACGACTGCAGCGCATTCTGGTGTTTGCAGAAGAACATCCCCGCACCGACTGGCACCGAGAGCCACTTGTGTGCGTCCCAGGTAAGGGAGTCCGCCTCCCGCACACCATGAAGGAGGTGCTGAATCGAGTGGGCGAAGCACGCGGTACCGCCCCATGCGGCGTCCACGTGAAACCAGGCACCGCACTCACGCGCAATCGTCGCGAGTGCGCCAAGGTCGTCGATGGCTCCCGACGTGGTCGTTCCGAACGTGCCGACGATCATGAGGGGTCTACGTCCCGCTGCGGTGTCGCTGCGCACCAGACCCCGCAACGCCTCGACATCCATTTCGTGCCGCTCGTTGCACGGAACGGGCGTCAACACTCGCTGGCCCAATCCCGCGACGCGCACCGCCTTGTCCATGGAGTGGTGTGCCTGCGACGAGACGTACACTACGCCTTGGGCCGAGGCATCACCCACTCCCGACTGCGCGGCGTTCGGATACGCTGCGGCAATCGCGCCAAGGAGCGCTGTGAGATTTGCTTCGCTCCCACCCGTCGTGAAGTGCGCCGACTGTGCGTCGAAGCCAATCGCCTCGGCGAGATACTTCAGGGTGTGTAGCTCGATCTCGTTCGCGGCGGGCGAATGCCACCAGGCGCCGACCTGCGGATTGTAAAGCGCCGTAAGGGCATCGGCCCACACTCCTGCGTCGTGCGTGCCGGGGACGAAGAGACCGAAATAGCGTGGGTGGATCGGGTGCAGGCTCCACTCGCGCAGCATGGCTGCGACATCGGTGAGCGCCTCATCGAGCGGCACGGGCGCATTGAACGTGTACGGCTCGAGGCGTCGCTTGATCTCGGCGCTCGACACGATGGGCGCCACACGCAGCGTGCGGACGCCGCTCTTGAGTCGCTCGATCTCGTCGGCGATGAATTGTGCAGAGGCGTTGAAGCTGGTGCTCGTTGCCACGTCAGGACTGAGTCTTGGGTGCGGTGCGCCGTAGTCTGGAGCTGCGATAGTATCGCGTATTGTAGCACTCTGCTCGTGTGGTTTGCGGATCTTCGCTGTGATCGGCACTCCCGGGCGCATCAGCGATACCTGGGGTGCGACGCTCGGGATGAACGACCGGGTCGCGATGTGCGAAGCGGTCCTGGCTATCGCAGGAGATAGATCGCCAGGATCGCCGCCCCTAATAGAATCGCCAGTGGGACGATAATGCGGGTCGCCTTCCCCGTCCCCGGAATGTCGGGCATGTCGTCCCGGCCATCGTAGTAACCGGCCGGCTTGGGAGCCGCCGCCGCGTTAGGCACCGAAGCCGGCTTGGGAGCGCGACTGAACAGCCGACCATCCGGGGATCGCATATACAGTACCGGTGTCGCCCATTCCACCGAGGCGGCATCATCGATTGTGATCGCCTTCCTCGCCTCGGCTACGGCGGCATCCACGGGAGCGCCGTCGGCAACGGCCGAATAGAACTCGCGGGCAAAAACGATCGCGGCACGATCGGAGATCGTGCGCTGCATCGCGACGACGGCCGGAACACCGCGTTGCGTCAGCGTGGCGGCAATGCCGGAAAAGCGGCTCTGCGTGCTGCCTTTCGCTCCTTCACACGAGTTGAGCACGACGAGACGCAGTGTGTCTTCGTCGGCGAGCAGCGTGGCGAGCTGTCCCGCGGTCAACGGATGGCTCGTGCCTAGATCGCTCTCCAGCGCCAGAAAGCCTTCTGCGGTCTCGGCATCGAAGCCACCGTGACCCACATAATGAAATACGTGCCAGTCCGTTTCGAGGAGCGCGGTTTGGAGCTGGCGCGCCGTTGCGCCTTCGAGCCATCTGATCTCGACCTTCTGATTCGTCGCCGCCAGTGCCTGCGTGACCTTTTCGCGCTCCCGGGCGACATCGAGTGGCGCGAGATCACTGGGGCTGGAGACCATGCAAAGGACGCGCAGCGGTCCGGACGCAAACGGCACCGACGACCCGCGCGCCAATTCCATGTACCTAACGATTGGCGTACGATTCGAGAGGCCAACGAACCCGGGCTCGGCGTCGTCGTAGAGCAGCTCCCACGGGAGCTGGGTGAGCCGCGGGTCGTCCATGCGAAGACGGATGCGGAGCCCCTTCCCTTCGCGCGATGCCTTCTCGCGACTCACGCGGTAGCACGCCTGCAGCGATTCGGGAAGGATCGAATGGAAGAGCAGCCGCCCCAGCTCACGAGAGTTGTCGTCGATGCCGCTCGACGACTCGTCACGCTCGACCTCGCGGTATGTCGCGGCGCCAGGCTGCGACGTCTCGGAGCGCGTTGCTCCCCGAGCCGTGCCCGAGCCGAGGAGGTAGGTCTGGACATCGGACGGATCACACGGCAGCACCATCGTCACGCGCTGCTCGCCGGCTGGCGAACGCACGACTTCCACCGGGTACTGGCGCCCGCTACCGCTTCCGATCCGCAGCTCGAAGTCGAGGTATTCCACGCTCGTTAGGCCAGGGAGGGTTCGTTGTCACGGTTTCCGAACGAACCAGACGGACATCGACGATGAGCCATCGCTCGCCGTTCCCACCAGTTGATCGGGGCCGCTGAATTGGAGCGTGAACGTCGCCGTTCTCGACCCTTCGGTTACGAACACGCGAACGGCGTCTGGATCACGACGAACGGTGCATTCAGTCGCAGCCTCCACGATCTTCGCCGTCTGGGCGTCGATCTGACCGCACATCCAACGCCCATTGATGGACTGGAACGAGAGGTAGGACTTGTTGTTGTCGGCAGTCACTTCCCAGGAACCCACGACGCTGTACGCGCGCGACATCCAGAACTGGGCGTTCTGTTCGCCGGCCGTCGCGCGTTGCTGCCACTCGGCTAATGCGGCTTCCGCTTGCCCAGCCCGTTGCCGCCACAGCTCCACTTCGGCGTCGGAGTGCGCTGAGAGGCTCAGAGCCTCCATCGGGGCGTCTGGCAGTACTGGAGGCGGCGGAGGCGCGTAGACCGGCACCGGCCCGTCGGAACGGAAGGCGGCGGCAGAGGGCCGCTCGACTTGAAGACACCTGGTCGCATTGTCTTCTACTTCTCTGAGGCGCATCGTGATCTCACGACGGAAGGACTCGTTCGCAGCGAGCGTGCCAGTGAATTCACCTACTTTGTTGAACGCGTAGAGGTACTTCACGGCGTTCAGGTAATCGCCGGCAGATCCCTTGCAGTCGTAATCCGCTTTGGGCGTAACCTGTCTCGCGCTGGCGTATAGCTCGCCCGGGTTTCGCTGCTGGGCAGAGGCTGTCAACGCCACGCACAATGACGCAGCGGAAACGGTCCATGCTCGAAACGCGATTATACGGCTCACTGATGTGGCCATTGGCGGTGCTCTAGGGCTTTCGGGTGAGTGTGACAGGAGTGAGGTCGCTCGTGGCGGCGCCCGGTGTCGTGATCGTCATGTCGCCCGTGAGCCGCTCCGGGCCGTCGAACTTCACCGTCAACGTCGCTGTTCGATCGGGCGCCGGCAGAGTAATTCGAGTCACGCCTGGGTCGAGGTGCACGGCGCAGGGCAAGTCCGTCACCTTCGCCGTCGTCGCGTCGACATCGGCGCACGCCCAAGCTGGACCGGTCGACGTGAAACTGATCAGCGCCTTCTGCGTGCCGAAGGCCATTTCCCACATGCCGACGAGCGTCATCGCTCGGGCGCGCAGCGTCGCGAGCTGACCGGAGACCGTCGAGACACGTCGATCCGCCAGAGACGCGCGCGCTTCGGCCTGCGCGGCGCGCTCGCGCCATTGCGCGACATCCGCATTGGAGCCCGTGGCCGTTCTGATGGTCAATGGCAACGGGATGTTTGGGAGACGAGGCGGTGGGGGCGGAGTAAAGGCCGGCTCCGTGCCGTCGCTCCGGTTTTGTCCACTGCTTCCACGTTGAATCTGCAGGCATCGTTTGGCGTTGGATTCAACGCGTGAGCGTGTGTTCACCACTTCGTCCTTCAAGGATTTGTTATCGGTGAACATGCCGTTGAAGAGAGCGACCATCTCGAACGCATAGACGTACTTGAGGCCATCGATGTACTGCTCGACCGTAGCCTTGCAGGAAAAGTCCGATTTCAGTACCGCCTCCTGCGCGGTCGAGTACAGCTCGCTGGCGTTGGCCTGTGCGCCTAACGACTGGTTGGCGCAGAGCGCAATGCCCGACATGAGGGACCACAATCTCAACCGCTTCATCGCAGACCTCGAGATGTGGAACTGAAGCTCTTCCGCGGACGATTGGGCTCTCGCGCTCGCGGGAACGACGCGGGTTTTCACCGTTTCGGCCGGATCTGTTTCAGTGCGCTGTCGAGGTTCGGCGGCAGGTCGGGAAGCCCGCTACTCGTGGCCGCCGCGCCCGCATCGAAATAACGCAGGTAGCCTGGCGCGTCGGTGAATTCGATGCGGTGGTTGATAGCGATCGTCGCGATCATCAGGGCCACGCCCAGAGTAGCGAGAATGATCCCCGGTGACGCGCGCGTGATCGTTAGGCGTGCCTCGGTCGAATCGGTGGCGATGGCGCTCGGCTCCTGGAGCTTCCCAAGGATGAAGAACGCTCCGACCAGCGAGAGGATCATGCCGGTCACGAATCCCATGTACTGCGTCCAGATGCGGGCCATGAGGCCCATATTGATCTGGTAATAACGCCGTTCGGTGGTGCCCGCGTCGAGGAGCGCGAGCGCTTTGAGGTATGCGGTCTTCCGCTGGGCTTCGTAGCTCGGCGCAGGGCTTTGTTCGATCGCAGTGAACGCGCGATCCACCTGGAGCGTTGGCGCCTTGCGACTCGTGACCTGGAGATATGTGAGCTGCACGAGGCTCACGGCGAAGAAAAAGACCATGAGCCCAATGATCGTCTGGATGATCAGCGGGAGCATGCGCTTCTGCCACACGCGGTCGCTGCGTTCGTTGATCACGACTTCGTCGAGCAGCGACGCTCCCGCCACCGGGGTCTCCGTCGTGGACGTCGTAGAGCTAAACGGCACGGCCATTGTGACTCTCTAACAGAGTGAGCGGCTCAGCATTGGACAGCGAGCCCAAGTATGCATCAGCGCCGAGTCTTTCGCCATGATTCTGGGTGGACCTAACGACGCGAAGTGTCTCAGCGCGCGATCGACGTCGCAGCGCTTCGGAGCCCATCCGAGAGGACGATCTGGAGCGTCGTCGGATTCGCGGCGACGGTGAGCCGGCCCGCTTGACTCATCCCCAGCAAACGGCCGCTCGCGGCGTCTCTCACGACGAGCAGCGGAGCAGCCACCGTGTCCCACGTGATAGTGGTTCGGTTTGCCGATGACGCTGCGATGCGCGGCGCCGCGTTTGCCGCCAGAGCGGAGAGTGCGAAACTGGGCGGCATGCGCGCGCGAACGCTCGTTTTCCCTTCACCAGTGATGGTGACTCGCGCCAGCGCGTTCCGGTCCGCTTGCGTCACTGGCACAGCGAACATGAATCGGCGCGCGCCGAGGTCGAGCTGTGTGGGATCGAACGAGAACGAGAACAACGAACCGCCTGTCACCGAAGTCGCCGCCAGCTGGAACGTGCCCGAGCGCTGGGGGAGCGACGGGCGCGCCGTCATCACGAAGGACGGCTCGAGATGAATCGAGTCTCCCGTTACTGCGCCCCAGACGATGAGGCACTCCTGGAGCGCGACCGCGCGCGCCTGGGCGGCGGCCGCATCCTCGAGCGTGCGCCAGGAGAGGAGCCCGTCCCACGTGTAGTCGCTGACCCATCGCGGCGTGCAATTGCCCATGAAGTCGAACGTCGTTAGGCTCGGCTTCTCCGTCGGGAAGGTGCCGGTGACCGCATACGTGTACATGTCCTCGCCGGTCACGACGCCGATGTAGCCGCCTTCGTACGGGTAATTGAGGTCCGGGTCGATGACACTGCCGCAGGGAGCGTGCTTCCGGCCCATGTTGTGTCCGAGCTCGTGCGCCAGCTGCGCGTTCGTGCCCCGCAGGCCGAGGCTGTGCGTGCCGGGGCCGTAGTCGAGCGGATCGCTGCCAATCCAGCCGGCGCCCGACGCTCCATTCCCCGGACCGGCCACCGCCACGTAATAATCCTTCGATCCCTCGCTGAGCCGGAGCGCGTCGATCTGGCTCAAAAGGTAGCTCCAGGCGCCCGCATCGCCTAACGACGCTCGCCATTCGGCGGCGAAGAACTGGCCGATGGTCGCGGCGATGCCCGAGACGGGCATGACCTGCCTGACGGTCGAGAGCACATCGGGCAGATTGCTGTTCGTGATGTCGGCGTCGACGTACGGCGGCATGATCAGGGGCACGAAGTGCAACCTGAGCGGCTTCATGACCCGGACATCGACGGCCCGGATGCTGTCCTGCCGTGGCGGATAGATGTTGTCGGCCAGCGACTGCTCAGGTGGATTCCCGTCCGGATTGAACGTCACGCGGAAGCCGAGCCCCGGTTGGACCAGAGCCGCGGGCATGATGACTTCGTGGATGACCTGGGACGTTGCATAGACGTATCCCGTCAGGTCGCTCTCGTCGATCGCGACGCGGGTCGTGTCCTTGAAGAGCTCCACACGGACGCGGGGGACGCGCGACCCGATCGGGAATGGCCGGTCGATATGACCAAATACCCTCACCATGGCGGGGTTGCCCCCGGCCATGAGCGGGATGGTCGTGGCGTAGCGCTGGATGCCCTGCGTGAGATGGGCGTTGTCGATCTTCACGTTAGGCAGCGTGCTCACGACGGTGAGGATGGCGCTCCCCGACGCCGTGTCGCTCGTGGCGCTGATCGTGGTGACGCCCGCGCTGACTCCGGTGACGGTGCCAGCAACATCTATGGAGGCGACGCCGGGATTCGACGACCGCCAGGCGATGCTTCTACCGGCAAGGGCGTGACCGTGGGCGTCGAGCACGGTCGCCGTGGCATGCCCCTTATCTCCAGGGCCGATGGTGCGTAGGTCGAGTGCGACTTGGACGACAGAGGCGATGGGCGCACGTGGGGTGGTGGTCTCGTGCCCGCACGCGGCGAGTGCCGCGAACATTGCGGCAGGCAGCAATCGCGATGGACGGCATCTTCGCGAATCGTCGGGAAGGGTCGAACTGGGCTTGGCCACGTTTTCAGTATCGGGAGGCGTCGCTGTTGCGACAAGCCGTCAGCCAGGTGGTCGAAGGTTCTCCTGTTGCGTATCGCCGAAGATTCTGGTGGCCGGCCCTGCGGAGTAGGCAGTGGCAAACGGCTCTGGAACTTCGGGGGAAGTTGGCGACTCGTTCGTCGCCTGCCCGGCCATGAAAAAGCGGCCGTCCGGAGACGGCCGCTCATGATCAGTGATAACCTTAGGGGTCAGGGCGTCTTCCTGGCTGGCATAGCCTTCGGCTTCCAGAACCCCGGGTCGGAGGCGATCCACTCCTCGGGAGCGACACTCTGCGACGGAGTGAACTCGAAGTGATCGGTCTCCTGGCTTGCGATGGCATTGGCCTGGAGGGCGTTGAGCTTCTTCTGCCCCTCGGCGCCGCCTAACGCGGTGTTGTACGCGGCGTTGTGGATCATACCGGCCGAATCGAGCTCGGCCAGCGAACGGCGCGCGACGATCGTCAGGAACGTACCGGCAGGCGCGCCGGCGGTCACTTCCCAGATGCTGAAGCTGTCGGTCAAATGCGCTGCTTCGTGCGCGGCCTTGACCATTGCCCGTGCTTCCTCGTATTCGGCGGTGTGACCGGGACGCACCGATACGCGCGTCACCGACATGAATCGCATGTGCGGCAGGTCCGTGGGCCCACCGTAGCTGAACTCCGTCCGCTGGCGAAGCGTCATGCCGCGCGAGTCGCTCAGGTACTCGGACTCCGCGGGGCGGTACTGCTTGTCGATGGCCGAGAGGGCGGCGTTCGCGCGATTCGCGTCGTTCGTCTTCTGGTAGTCGGCCCACGTGGGATAAGTTGCGAGGTACCAGATCTCGTTAGGCCCGGAAAGGGACGTCATGGCGATGAATCGGTCGGTCGTCTTGGCGGCAATGAGCGCGCGCGCCCACGCGGCCTCGTGCGCATCGTGCGCGGCTCCCTTCCCTACCTTCACCGATTCGCGGAAAACCGACAACACACTCGTGGGCGGCATGGGCGCCGCCTGGGCAACGAGTGCGGCGGGCGTGGCGATGACACACGCGAGTGAAATCAAGGCGTGACGTAGCTCCATAGAGAACTCCCTCGGGGCAGAAGACCGCCGCAGAGTCGGGCAGTGAGCCCGTATGGGGCCTGCACGGATCTTACGGTGCGCCGGCGTAACACGTGCCGGCCATGGGCGAGCGGGGCGCTCGCGGCTTACGCAATGTACCACACTCTGGGCCATTAGATAGGCCGCCACCTAACGAATGTCAGGCGATTCCGGACAATCAGCGCGCTCCAATGACAGTATGTAGCTGCGCGTTCGGTCTCCTGAGCCATAGAGCGTAGGAAAGCACCGTTTTCGTCGTTCCTCTTGCGGCGCGGTTCAAACGAGCTAGATCTACCGAGTAGTTAGGCTCGCGCACCGCCGCGCACCACTGCGGTTGAAGCAGCTGCGCGTTTCTGTGGAGGTTGCGGCTCAGGCGAGATGACGGCCTGAGATCAGCCGAGCCCACTCCCAGGACCCTCTCGCTCGCTGTCGCGGTTTCGCCGCTGCACGTGTTCCTCTTCCCGGATAGAAACCATGAACCGTCTTTTGCTTGGCGTACTGTTGATCGTCGCCACCAACGTCGCAGTCTCCGAATCACGCGGCCAGGCACCAACGCCGCCACCGAATACGCGACTCCAGTTCACAACTTCGTCGCCTGAAGCACGGAGCGCGCTCGAGGCCGCGTGGGACGACGGAGTGAATGTGTTCATTCCACGGGCATTGATCGAGTCCAAGAAAGCTGTGATGCTCGACTCGACATTCGGTCTGGCGCGCGCTTTTTGGGCATACAACTCCGGCGCGGCGACTGGACTGGCGCCGGCCGATCGTGAACGGGAACTCAATCGCGCTGTCGCGGATGCGTCGCGCGCCACGACCGGCGAGCTGCTCATGGCATTGGCCATGCGGGCCCAGGCGCTTCAGCGCCTCGAGGAGGCGCGAACGCTTTCTGCTGCGGCCGTCGCCCTCATGCCTGACGAGCCGCTCGCCAACTCCTTCAGAGCCGTGAACGCGCCCGTGGCCGACCGTATGGCGCTCCAGCTCGAGATGACGCGCAAATTTCCCACGTTTCCTTCGGCGCAGTATCGCCTCGGAATCCTCCAGCTGAACGCTGGCGATACCGCCGCGGCGGTGAAGACCTTTCAGGAATACCTGCGGCTCGCGCCGAAGCATCCTAACGCGCACGACGCCTACGCATCGGTACTCGCGCAGACGGGCCGCCCCGCGGAAGCCATTCCCCATTTCGAGCACGCCGTACAGCTCGACCCGACGTTTACGCAGAGTTTCGCCGGCATGGCGGCCTCTCACACGCTCCTCAAGCAATATCCCGAGGCGATAGCGGATGCGAAGCGTGCGCTCGCGGTCGATCCGTCGCTAGCGGTCGGTTACCAGATCATCGGTGGGACGCAGCTGACGATGGGACAGCCTGATCAAGCGCGCGCCACGTTCGTCGGCAGCGCCGAGAAGGTGGCAACGCCTGCGGCAAAAGCGGCGGCACTCATCAGCGGCGCGTTGATGTACGTCCCGATGGGAAAGCCGAAGGATGCGGTTACCGAGCTGACGGCATTGGCGGGAAGCTTCGAACAACAGAGCCTCCGCGCCCAAACCGCGACGGCGTATTCCAACGCCGCGCTGTTGGATGCGGCCTTTGGCGATCGCAAGGCTGTTGCGGGACGTCTGGAGAAAGCGCGCGCCGCCGCGCCGCCACCCGCGCCTAACGCGGCACCGGCAGCTGGCGCACAGCCCTTCCGCATCCTCGCGCTCGCCCAGGCGCTGAGTGGTCAGGTGGATTCGGCCAGAATCGCCGCGGCCATGTTCGCGCAGGCGGTGACGGCCGGAACACCAGCGCAGCGGAACAACAGTCACGAGCTCAACGCCATCGTAGCCGTAGGCGAGAAGAACTTCGACCGTGCCAAAGAGGAGTTGGCGCAAGCCGGCCCGAACGCGACGCTCGGGAAAGCGATGCTCGCCGAGGCGCTCAAGAAGTCGGGGAAAAAGGCGGAGGCGACCGCGCTCAAAGCCGAGATTCTGAGCAGGGATCCGGCCCCAACCGTGTTCGACGTCATCGCACGGTCGAAGGTGCAGAAGATCTAGGTCGACCGCTCGTGATCGACTCCCGCCGCCGGGGCTCCGTGCTCTGGCGGCGCGTTTTGTGCGCGGCGCTCTCGCGGGACTCCTCGCCCTCGCGTTGATCACGAAGCACCTTTAGCGAGACCGAAGCCCAGGACGTCTTTTCGCATGAAAACGCTCGCCGATCGCATCATTCGCACCTTGCAATGCGTTGGTGTCGAGCGCCTGTTCGGGATGCCTGGTGGCGGCAGCCCCGCGGATTTGATCGAGGCGGCGTGGCGCGGCGGACTCCCCTTCACGCTCGCACAGACGGAAACGGCGTCGGCGTTCATGGCGTTGGCGCAAGCGGAGCTGACGGGGAAACCCGGGGCGTGCGTGGCGACACTGGGTCCGGGAGCCGCATCCATAATGAATGGGGCGGCGCAGGCGTATCTCGACCGGGCTCACCTCATTGTCATCACGGATTGCGACGTCAGCGAGGGTGGGTCATCGATCGGGAAGAAGCATCAGGCGCTCGACCACCAGACGATGTTTTCCACGTTGGTGAAGTTCACGGCGCGCCCTGGCGCGAGTGAGTTAAATGGGGCGCTGGATCAGCTCGTCGCTGCGGTGACGTCGCTTCCACCAGGTGCGGTGCATCTCGACCTCTCGGGAGACGTCACGTCGGCGCCCGACACTTCGCAGTCGCCTGTGCTTGGAGCGGCGTCCGCTGATCCGCAGAACGGTGACCTGACCGCGGCGGCGCGCGATCTATTTCGCAGCGCACGGCGCCCCGTTCTTCTCGTTGGGCTCGCTGCCAGATCTCCCGCAGTCGCGAACGCCGTTAGGCAGTTCTGCGAGCGGTTTCACGTTCCCGCGCTGGTGACGTACAAAGCGAAGGGCGTTGTGCCTGACGAGCACCCCTGGTTTGGAGGCGTGGTAACCAACGGCGCATTGGAGCGCGAGATGCTCTCGCGCAGCGACCTCGTCATCGGCGTGGGGTTTGATCCGGTGGAATTGATCGCGCGTCCGTGGACGTACACTCAGCCAGTCGTGTCGCTTTCGAGCTGGCCGATGCACCAGCGGGTCGTTCCCCTTGCCCAGGAAATTGTCGGCGACCTGGGCGCCCTCCTTGGCACCGTGGGTGCGGCGATGAGCGTGCCGACCGAGTGGACCCAGACGGAAGTGCGAGGGCTCGCCGACGCGCAGCGCCGGAAGATGCGGCCCGCGCCTAACGCGGATGGCGTCGGTGTCCTCCCGCACCGCGTGGTCGAGCTGTGCGTCGAGCGGTATCGTGGATCGAGGTTCAGCGTGGACGCTGGTGCCCACATGTTTCCGGTGATGTCGCTGTGGCCCGCGCAGGAGCCTGGAGACGCCCTCATCTCCAACGGACTGTCGACGATGGGATTCGCGTTGCCCGCAGGTATCGGTGCGGCACTGCTCGATCGGTCGCGCCCCACTATGGTCTTCACCGGTGACGGCGGACTGCTCATGTGTCTGGGAGAGCTGCGTACGGCGGCCCGCGAACGACTTCCCCTTCGGATCATCGTCTTCGATGACCGCGATCTGAGCCTGATCAGCGTGAAGCAGAAGCAGCGGGGCTACCGAACGGAGTCGACCATGATAGGTGAAGTTGACTGGGAGAGCGTAGGCCGTGGCCTGGGACTTGTCGCGAAAGCGGTCGACAACGAAGCGGCGCTTCAGCATTGGCTGCGCGAGACGGAGGACGAGCCTGGACCGGTCCTGATTGGAGTGCGCATCGACGGGCGTGAGTACGAAGAATCCATCAAGGTGCTCCGCGGATGAGCGCCACGGAGCGCACCACCCAGTCGGCTCCCACGACGCGCGATTCGGCGTCCGAGGCGGTATCGCGTCTCCTCGCAGAGTTCCTGGCTGACGCGAAGTTTGCAGACCTCCCCGCCGCCGTTGTCGACGACGCGGAACGGGCCGTGCTCGACTGGTTAGGCTCGGCGCTCGCGGGATCCAGCGAGACACCGGCACGGTTTGCACAGCGGGTAGCAGCCGGCTTCGGCCGGTCCGACGAAGCGACGGTCTTCGGGGCGGGACGGCTGTCGGCGCTCGGCGCGGCGTTCGCGAATGGTGTGTCGTCGCATATCCTCGAGCTGGATGACGTGCACAAGGGCTCGACGCTGCACGGCGGTGCGGCCGTGATCCCGGCGGCGCTCGCGGTGGCGGAACGCGAACGCCGGACCGGCGCGGACTTTCTCCTCGCGGTAGCGGCAGGGTACGAAGCGGCCCTGCGAGTTGGAGAAGCGGTGAATCCAGCGCACTATCGATACTGGCATCCTACCGGCACGGCCGGGACCTTTGGCGCCGCGGCCGCGGCGGCGTCGCTCATGCGCTTGGACGCGCGACAGACACTCGACGCGTTAGGCACCGCCGGCACGCAGGCAGCCGGATTGTGGGAGTTCAACACCGACGGGGCCATGAGCAAGCATCTGCACCCGGGAAAGGCAGCGCTGAACGGCGTGATGGCCGCCGATCTCGCGCGCGTGGGGTTCACGGGAGCGACGCGTATTCTCGAGGGGGAGCGCGGCTTCTTCCGTGCGATGAGCGCGAGCTTCGATCCCTCGCGAGTGACCGACGCCCTCGGTTCGCGGTGGAAAGTGAGCGAGAACTGCTTCAAGATGCACTCCTGCTGCGGCCATACCCACAGCGCGATCGATGTCGCGCTGAGCTTGCGCTCCGCGCTCGCCGGCGCCTCGCCTGGTAGCTCCAGGAATGGATTGGCCGAGTCAGCGATCGACAGCATCTGGATCGAGACGTACGGCCCCGGCTTCGAGATCGTGAAGGAGATGAACCCCCGAACGCCGTATCAGGCGCAATTCAGCCTCGCGTATTGCGTCGCGGCTGCGTTCGTGGAGGGACGTGTCGGACTCGAGCAATTTTCTCCAGACCGGTTCGGCGCAGATGGCGTGCGCGATCCGCGATTCGCCGCGCTCCTCGCGAAGACTCACGTCACGGTGTCGCGTGAGCTCACGTCGCGGTATCCAGCGGCGTGGCCCGCACGAGTGGTCGTTAGGCTCGCCGACGGCGCTGAACGCAGCGGCGAGGCGAACTATCCCCGAGGCAATCCGGAGAATCCGGTTTCCACCAGCGACCTGCAAGAGAAACTCGCGACGCTCGTGGGTGGACGACTCGGCGAAGGCACTGCCCGCCGCGCGCTCGACGCGGTCAGCGCGATACGAGGTTGTCGGGACATGAGCACGCTCTTTCGCCACCTCCTTCCAGACATCGCGCGTGACACCTAACGAGCTGCCGCACTCGGGATTGCGGGTTGTAGCAATCGAACAGGCGGTCTCGGCCCCGTTCTGCTCGCGGCAGCTAACCGACCTGGGCGCCGACGTCATCAAGGTCGAACGTCCCGACGGCGGCGATCTGGCGCGCGGTTACGACGGTGCGCTCAACGGCGTGTCGGCGTACTTCGCCTGGCTCAATCGCGGTAAGCGGAGCGTCGTGCTGGACCTCAAACAGCCGCGTGACCTGACGATTTGCGCTCGTCTGCTCGAGCGCGCCGACGTTTTCGTGCACAACCTGGCGCCGGGCGCAGTGGAGCGCATGGGGTTCGGCTACGAGCAACTCAGCGCCTCGAACCCGCGACTCATCTGGTGCAGCATCTCCGGATACGGCCGCAACGGTCCGCATCGAGAGCGAAAGGCGTACGATCTGCTCGTCCAGGCAGAATCGGGCGTCATGTCGATGACCGGCACACCGGAGGCGCCGGCCAAGGTGGGCGTATCCATCGCCGACATCGCCGCCGGACTATACGCATACGCATCGATACAAGCTGCGCTCATCCAACGAGCGAAGACGGGACGAGGTGATCGCATCGACACTTCGATGCTCGAATGCCTCACCGAGTGGATGATGCCGCCTTTCTACTTTTGGCACGGCACCGGCGTTGTACCTGCGCGCGAAGGCGCCCGGCACAACCTCGTCGTGCCGTATGGTGCGTACGCATGCGCGGACGGCGCGGTCTTGTTTGCCGTGCAGAACGACCGTGAATGGCGCCGGTTTTGCGCGACCGTGATGGGTGACACACCGCTCGCGGATGACGAGCGATTTGCGACCAACTCGGCGCGCCTGGCACATCGCACGGAGCTCGAATCTTTGATCGAGAAGCGTTTTCGCGCGCGGGCCAGGTCAGAAGTCAGGCACTTGCTCGAGCAGGCTGACATCGCCACCGCCGACGTCAACGACGTACCGGCGGTCGCCAATCATCCGCAGTTGGCGGCACGGGGCCGGTGGGTTCCGGTCGAATCACCGGGGGGAACCATTCCCGCGCTCGTCCCTCCCCACAACCTTGACGGTGCCCCATCGCGGATGGGCGCGGTGCCGGCGCTCGGACAGCACAGGGCGGAGATCATCGCCGAGCTCGATCTTCAATCCAACGGCGTTTCGCACTCCGAACGACTTGAGGCGGAGGAATCCTTCTGATGTCGACCATCGCTCACGAGCCTCGTCTTTCGTCTGACGTCGCCGATCGCCTAACGCGAGGACAGCCACACACTGGACGAACGTTCGCGGTCCATTCCCCGATCGACGGCACGGAGCTGATGCAGGTGGCCGACTGCGATGCGAGCGATGCGCGCCGCGCCGCGGATCTCGCGACGACCGCGTTTCCATCGTGGAAGGCGGCGACGGCGTACGAACGGTCGGCGATCCTGAGGCGCTGGGGCGCCTTGATGCAGGAGCATGCCGCGGAGCTGGTCCCCCTGATGGCCATGGAAATGGGGAAGCCCGTGACGGAAGCCGCGGGCGAGCTGCGCTACAGCATCAGCTTCGTCGAATGGAGCGCCGAGGAAGCGAAGCGGGTGTACGGCGAAACGATCCCGAGCCAGTTCGCGCACAAGCGGCTGCTCGTGATGAAGCAGCCCGTGGGTGTGGTGTACGCGATCACGCCGTGGAACTTCCCGCACGCCACGGTGACGCGCAAAGTAGCGCCGGCTCTCGCCGCCGGTTGCACCGTCATTCTCAAGCCCGCGGAAGAGACGCCACTGTCGGCGCTCTATCTGGCGTCCCTGTGGGAGGAAGCCGGAGGACCCGCCGGTACGCTTCAGGTGATCCCGGCTCTGGATCCTGTGCCCGCGTCGGACGTGTTGCTGGACGATCCACGCGTGCGCGTGCTGACCTTCACGGGCTCGACGGCGGTTGGCATGCACCTCTATGCTCGGTGCGCAGGCACGATGAAGCGGCTCGCCCTCGAGCTGGGGGGCCACGCGCCGTTCCTGATCTTCGAGGATGCCGACATCGACGCCGCCGTGCGTGAAGTCGTGGCGTGCAAGTTTCGCAATGCGGGACAGACGTGCGTCTGCACGAATCGCATTTACGTCCAGAACAGCATCGCCGCCGAGTTCACCGAGCGTCTGACGCACGCCGTTGCGTCGCTCCGGGTCGGAGATCCTTTGGACGCGGCGACGCACATCGGTCCGCTCGTGAGCGCCGCCGGGCTCGAGAAGGTACAGCGGCACCTGGCTGATGCCGTCGCGCGCGGCGCTCGCACGCTCACCGGAGGCCAGTCGTTAGGCGGGTTGTATTTTCAGCCGACGGTGCTGACGGGCGTGACCGGCGACATGCAGCTCATGAGCGAAGAGACCTTCGGGCCGGTGGCGCCGATCCTGACCTTCGAAAGCGACGCCGAAGCGATCGCAAAGGCCAACGATACGCCGTACGGTCTGGCGGCGTACCTCTGGACGCGCGATCTCTCGCGCGCATTCCGCGTGAGCGAGGCGTTGCAGTACGGCATTGTGGGCGTGAACGACGGTGTCCCGTCCACCGCCCAGGCTCCGTTCGGCGGAGTGAAGAACTCCGGCGTTGGCCGCGAGGGTGGCCGTTGGGGAATGGACGAGTTCCTGGACGTCAAATACGTCGCCCTCGGTTTGCCGAGCAATGGGGTCTGACCCCATTGCTAGGAAAGATGTGCCGGTTAGCGGGGGAGGTACTTCTTGGCAACCTTGAGTGCCATTGAGCCGGCGACGGTCACCACCTCGTACTCACCGATCGCGTTTATAGTCAGGTGCGCGGCCCACGGCTCGAGCTTGTACTCCTCAGTCAGCCAGCGGACCATGTCCGTGGTGGCGACCTTGAGCGCGTAATCGAGCGTGCTCACGAACTCGCGCTGGCTTCCAACCGAAATCACGTAATCGGCCGTCTCGACGCGCGGATTCGTTAGGCGGGCGCCTTTCTTCACGTCGACGCTGAACTCCACGTCCATGGAGGTCTCGATGCCGGCGCCGGTGGGCTCACCGTCGGCCATGAGCGCGTGTCCGTCGCCCATGAACAGCAGCGCTCCCGGGTGAAAGACCGGGAGATAGACGGTAGCCCCTTCTCGGATCTCGTTGAAATCCATGTTGCCGCCGTAATTGTCGGACGGCGCCGACGTCGGCGCGAAATCCCCCGCGGGCGCCACGCCCACGACGCCGAGCATCGGCTGGACCGGGAATTCCATCTTCGACACGGTGCTCACGGGATCGCGAAGCCTCACCATGCCGCGCTGCAGGTCGATGTCCCACAGGAGCGTCGAATTCCTGTTCGGACGGACCGACCCGGGCTTGTAGGTATTCGGGTAGAGCTTCTCGATGGCATCGGGGAGGAGCGCGAAGGTGCCGAGGCGATAGCTGGACCAGCCGGTGGGCCGGTTCAGCCTAACGCGGCGGAAGTGGATGGCGATCGCGTCACCCGGCTCGGCGCCTTCCACGAAAAACGGACCGACCATCGGATTGCCGGCCGAGGCGCGCGGCACGTCCTTGTCGTCATAGCCCGTGGCGTCGAGCGTCTTGGTGATGACGACGTCGCCGGGCTTGATCCGTTGGACGACGGGATGACGATGGTCGAGCGTGTTCCAGTTGGTGTCTGGTGTGACGCGATACGTAGCCTGAGCGCCGCCGGCAGCGGCATCCATGGTGAGGATCGCGATTCCTGCGACGAGAGAGGATATTTGATATCGCATGCGGACTAACCAACCATGGAACGGGCCAATTGACTAGATCCCAGGCATGACCGAGCCGCTCCTTACCCCGCTACCACGCTCTCGTCGCGCGCGTCTCGCGGACTGGCTGGGCCTGAATCGCGCGACGGTCGCGGTGCTCGTGATCATCGGATGCCTGGGCCTGAGCGAAGAGATCTGGAGCAACTTCGTCTCGCTGGCACTGAACGAGAAGACGAACCTTGTGGCCAAGACGGTGATGTACGTCGGGCTCATTGGTTTCGCGCGGAATCTGCTCGAGGGGTTCGGCTACATCATCGGCGGCACGGTGGCGCATCGAATGGGCGCGCGCCTCGCGCTCGCGTTTTCCGCCATCCCCATGGCGATCGGCGTCGCGATCATGCTTTCCATTCACTCCCCTTGGGCCATCGTGTTCGGCTCGTTGTTGATGACGAACTGGGAACCGCTGTCGGTTCCGGCCACCTTCGACGTAGTAGGGAGTGAGGTGCCGAAGAACCGGCGGACGATCGCCTTCGCCGTGCAGAGCATCCAGAAGCGCCTGCCCAAGGTGATCGGCCCCGCCGTTGGGGGCGCCGTGTTCGCGTTCATCGGATTCGCGGCGAACCTAACGATCGCGTTCGCGCTCGTCGCGTTTGCCGTCATCCTGCAGCTCGCGCTCACCAAGCACATGCGCCCCAAGTCGACCGGCGCGCACGTGCCGGTGCGCGATGTGCTCAGGCAGATGCCGCGCGAGCTCAAACTGCTCCTGAGCGCCGAGATCTTTATTCGCTGGGGTGACTGGTTCGTCCGCGATTTCGCGGCGCTGTACGTGATGATCCTCATGACGACGCGGTTCGGTTGGTCCGATGCGACCACGAAGGAGACGATTGGCTTCCTCATTGCGCTGACCAGCACGACGGCACTGCTCACGTACATCCCCGTTGCCAAGTGGGTGGATCGATCGCCGTCGCCGAAGCCGTTCATCGGCCTGACGTTTTTTCTGTTCGCCATCTTTCCGATCGGGCTCGTGACACTGCCGCGCCTCGCCGCCTGGGCCGGCGTGCCCGCGATGGCGGGGCTGATCCTCGCCTATACGTTCAACGGTCTTCGCGAGATCGGTGAACCAGCGCGCAAGGCGCTCATCTCAACGGGCTTTCCGCCGGAAGTTCGAGCGCGCGCGGTTGGGATTTACTGGGGCGCGCGCTCGTTTGCGTTCTGCCTGGCGCCACTCGTTGCCGCGGCGCTCTGGACTCGACTCGGGCCGGACACGACGTTCCTCATCGGCGGGAGCATCGGCTTGTTAGGCACGCTCTGGTACGCGATCAGCTCGCGTACCCTGTCCACCCAGTAAGCCGCCGAGTTGCGAGTCGCCCGCGTTCAACTACGAGCCGCCTAACGAAGTAAGGAGTGGCACGCCCGACCCTCATGGCAGCCTAGTGCGGCATTGGTGGGTGACCGAGAGTGGGAAGGGTTCGGTTGAGAAAGTCTTCGACCGGTTGGCGTCCGTTGGTGCCCATGCGATGCGTGTCCATGAGATTGATCGCGCGCGTATGCGTGAGCGCCTGTTCAACGGGGATGCCTCGTTCCTGGATGAGATAGGCGGCCCAGAGGTGACTGGCGCGCCAGGCAACGGTGCAGTGCAAGAGCACTTTGCCATTCGTTTCGTTGACTGCCTTGCTGAACTCGGCGAGTCGCTCCGGCGAATACGGCAGCTCTTTCGTGCCGCGCATTGGGAGGTGCACGTAGCGCATGCCGAGCTCCTTGACCAACGCCGCTTCATCGAAACCCACTTTCTCCATCTCTTCGGGCGTGCGCAGATTGACCACGGTGGTTACGCCTTGGGCCTTGAGCTCGCGAAGGCCTCGCTCGGTGGGCTGCCCGGCGATGAACATGTCGTCTCCGACCTTGACGAAGCGGTCCTGGAACAGCTTTGCGTCATCGAGAACGATCGGGTCGTTCAGCTTGGCGATCGATCCCGGGCGGGTGAACTGTTGCGCGGCGCTGACGCAAGGCGCCACAGCAAGAGCGCCGAACAATACGAGCGGTATGAACCTACGCATTTCCAGACTCCTTGATGTGTCCTGAATCGTCGCGTGCCAAAGCTCGGGGACAACAAGCATCAATTTAGTAGATGAACGGCAGGCTACGGATTATACCGAGGAAACGGATCGTACGGATTACAGAGTTCTGTGTGTCGTTGCCGTTGACGACTTCACGAAGTGCGGCGATTGTTGGTCTCGATTCTTCTCGTACGCTTCAACCGGATCCGGTGATGCTCTCACGTCGTTTGTCGATTGTCCGCGCCTTCATCTTTGTGGGTCTCTCTGCGCTGACTGCCGCTTCGCTCGAAGCACAGAGTCACATTACCACGCCGCAGGAGCAGTTCGGGCACAACTTCGGCGACGACTACTTCCTCGCCAACTACAAGCAGATCGCCGACTACTGGCGCAAGCTTGACGCCGAGTCGGACCGGATGCTCGTGCAGGAGATCGGCAAGACCGCCGAGGGCCGGCCACATTTGATGGCGATCGTGTCGTCGCCGGAGAACATCAGAAACCTTGCGAAATACAAAGACATCTCGCGCCGTCTCGCCCTCGCCGAAGGGTTGAGCGACGATGACGCGCGCGCTCTCTCGAAGGAAGGCAAGACCGTCGTCTGGATCGACGGCGGACTCCACGCCACCGAAGTCCTCGGCGCCCAGCAACTCGGCCAGATGGTCTACGAGATGGTGAGCCGCACCGACGAGGAGACGATGCGCTTCCTCAACGACGCCATCATCCTTTTCGTACACGCGAACCCGGACGGCAACGATCTCGTCGCCGATTGGTACATGCGGAATCCGGATCCGCTCAAGCGCTCCACGGCGAACCTGCCGCGGCTCTATCAGAAGTACATCGGTCACGACAACAACCGCGAGTTCTTCACGTCGACGCAGCCGGAGACCGAGAACATCAACCGCGTGCTGTATCACGAGTGGTTCCCGCAGATCCTCTACAATCACCACCAGAGCGGGCCGGCGGGCACGATCTTCTATTCCCCGCCCTTCCGTGATCCGAACAACTATAACCTCGACCCGATCCTCATACTAGGCTTCCAGACGTTAGGCGCGTGGATGCATACGCGCATGGCGGTCGAGGGGAAACCCGGCGCCACGATGCGATCCGGTGGACCGTACGATGGCTGGTGGAACGGCGGCATCCGGAACACGGCCGCGTTCCACAACGTGATCGCCATCCTCACGGAGATGGTCGGCGGGCCCACGCCGATGCGCATTCCGCTGGTGCCGTCTCGCCAACTGCCTAACGCCGACCAGATCTATCCCGTGGCGCCGCAGGAATGGCACTTCCGGCAGTCCATCGAGTACTCGATGACGGCAAATCGCGCGGTGCTCGACTACGCCTCTCGTCTGCGCGAGAACCTGCTCTGGGACCGTTACGTAATGGGCCGGAACTCGATCGCGCGCGGCAACACCGACACCTGGACCACGAATCCCAAGAGGATCGCGGACGTCGAAGCCCGCATGGGTGGCAACGCGGGCCGCGGCGGCCGAGGCGGGGGCGATGCCACCGGCGCGCGCGACATGGCGATGTGGGCGGAGCTGCACAAGCGGGAAATGCGCGACCCGCGCGGGTTCATACTCCCCAGCGATCAGCCGGACTTCCCGCGCGCAACAACGTTCATCAACGCCTTACGCGAGACCGGCATCACGGTACAGCGCGCGACGTCGGCCTTTACTGTGGGAGGGAAGCAATACCCAGCCGGCTCGTACGTCGTGTTCGCGGCCCAGGCCTTTCGACCGCACGTGATCGACATGTTCGAGCCGCAGGTGCATCCGGACGTGTTTCCGATTCCCGGTGGCCCGCCGACTCCTCCCTACGACAATGCGGGTTGGACGTTCGCCTTTCAAGTGGGGCTGCAGTTCGATCGCATCCTCGATGGGTTCACGTGTCCGTGCGAGAAGATCACCGAGTGGAACATCAAGCCGCCGGCGGGCGCGATCGCGAACACGCAGGGTGCGGCCGGGTTCTTCTCGAGCCGAGTGGTGAACAACGCGTACATCGCCATGAACCGCCTCGAGAAGGCGGGCGAGGACGTGTCGACACTCACCTCACCCGCGACGGTGGGCACGAAGACCTGGCCCGCGGGCACGTTCTTCGTTCGCGCCAAAGGGACAACGAAGAAGGCGATCGATGCCGCCGCCACCGACTTGGGCGTGAGCTTCGACGGGACGCGTTCCGTGCCTAACGGGTTGACGAAGCTCAAGCCGGTCCGTGTCGGACTCTGGGATCAGTATGGCGGCTCGATGCCCGCGGGCTGGACGCGCTGGATCCTCGAGCAGTACGAGTTTCCGTTCGAGCGTGTATTCGCTCCGCAGCTCGATGGCGGCAATCTCAACACGAAGTTCGACGCGCTCGTCTTCGTAGACGGCGCCATTCCCGGGAGCGGCGGCACGGGGCGCGGCGGCGGTGCGGGCTCGAACGAGCCTCCGGAGCTCTTGCCAGCGGAGTATCAGGGACAATTCGGTCGCATGAGCGTCGAGAAGACGCTGCCGCAGCTCAAGACATTCATCGAGAACGGCGGCACGGTGGTGGCGATCGGCAGCTCAGCGGAGAACCTTGCGGCCTACCTCAAGCTTCCGATCGAGAACCACCTGTCGGAGAACGGCCAGCCCCTGCCCCAGTCGAAGTTCTACACGCCCGGCTCGGTGCTCTCGGCGCGGTTCGATCTCGCCCAGCCCCTCACGTACGGCATGACCGAACACACGGATATCTTCTTCGACAATAGCCCGGTGTTCCGGCTCGCGCCTAACGCGACCGCAGCGGGGGTGAAGAAAGTGGCGTGGTTCGACAGCAAGGCACCGCTGCGCAGCGGGTGGTCATGGGGACAACAATACCTCGAGAATGGCGTGGTGGCGGTCGAAGCGCAGGTGGGGAAAGGCAAGGTGATTCTCCTTGGCCCGGAAATCACGCAACGCGCGCAACCGCACGCGACGTTCAAGCTGCTCTTCAACGCCATCCTCGAGAGCGGCGTGCTCACCCGGATGTAGCCTCGACTCCATGCGACGCATCGGTGACGCGCGGCGCCAGCTTTCCTCATATGCGCCGCGCGTCGTACATTGAGACTGTGACTCCGACTGCCTCACTGACGGCCGAAGAGCTGCTCCACCTCAATCTGCCTAACAAGCGGACTGAGCTCGTTCGCGGCGTTCTGGTCGTACGCGAACCTGCTGGCTACCAGCACGGGGACATTGCCGCGCGGCTACTCCTCGCCATCGGCAGCCATGTCCACGCCAACGCGCTGGGTCGAGTGTTCGCGGCCGAAACAGGGTTCACTCTCTTCCGGAAGCCGGACACGGTGCGGGCGCCCGACGTGGCATTCATCAGCACGGCCCGACTTCCGGAGCCACCACCACGAGGATTCGGCGAGCTGGCGCCCGACCTGGTGGTCGAGGTCCTATCGCCGGACGATCGCCCCGGCGAATTGCTCGAGAAAGTCGCTGACTGGTTGAAGGCAGGGACGCGATTGGTGTGGGTCGTCGATCCCATGCGACGCGTCGCACGCGTGTACCGGGACGACGGCAGCGAGTCTCTGTTCGATGAGCGCGACGCGCTGACCGGCGAAGACGTGTTGAGCGGGTTCGCGCTCGCGCTCGACGGCGTGTTCCCCCACTCCGTGTGAGGCTGCCGGCCGCTTCGCGTGGGGGGTCGATCGCCGGCGCTTTATGCCAGTACTGGCGGGAAGACTGGCATGACAGTGCAGCGGACGAAATCGGGCTGAAAGGTGATAGCCGCTAGTACTGGCATAGCGCGCCTAAGATCGACCCTCGCGCGAAGCTCTAAAACGACGACCTGGTCCAAGGCATCGCGTACACGGGATCCGTGCGAGCCGCGCACGAGGGCGTTGCGCTCCGCCTCAACGACAGCATGTGAAACGCGAGCTGGTTCACATCGGCTCAGTCGTTGAGGATGAAGGTGACCTTCATGTCGACGCGATAGGACGTGATCTTGCCGTCATCGCAGTCGACCTTCATGCCGGCGATCCAGGCGCCCTTGACGTTACGCAGCGTCTTGTGCGCCCGGGCAATGCCCTTCTGTATCGCGTCCTCGAAGCCGGTGGTCGACGTCGAGGTGATCTCGGAAATCTTGGCGACTGACATGGGTTCTCCTGAGGACAGGTGAAGTGATAGGCGTCGGGTGAGTTGTGCTGGCTCCGCGCCGCGAGACAGGCGTAGCAACCACCCGAAGTGCGGACGGCCCCAGAAGGGCCTTCCTTAACGGCTGTTGCTACGCGTTGGCCTGTGCAGCGCGTGTTGTAATCTATGGCTCTGCGCTGCGCCGGTTCTCGTTTGGACCAGCAAGCTGGGCACCGATCGTTTTTTACTCCGCGTCACCCTTCTTCGCCTTGCCCGACTCCCTTGCCTTCTCTGACGCTTCAGCTGAGTCACTTTCGTGTTCGTGACTCAGTACCTCGCCAGTCATCGCGCCGATATGGATCTCTTCGATACCCGCTCTGCCCGGTACCTTGATGTCGAACGAGTAGAGGAGCTTTCCGCCTTCCGTCTCGAGTTCGCTGCCTTGAACCTTTCCCCCCGGAACCTGGGCGAGCGCTAGCGCGCGAGCAGAGTCTTCGCTGATTCTCGTGGCGGAATCGTGCGTCTGCGCGGCACCGGCTGAGGCAGTTGGTAGGGCTGCTTCCTTAGCTTCGTCCTCTTCGGTTTCTCGGGATGTACTCCAGAGGGCAACACCGGCTCCTGCCGCGCCGGCGACGAGCGCGACGACGACTACCATCATCCAGTTCTTGGGAGTCATGGTTGAACCTTGGTCGAAGAATCCTTCTGTTCGGTTGTTCAGAAGGTATTCCCTGCACCTGACCTCACGATGACGCTGTGGGCTGAGCGGCGCTGTTCGCGAACAGTACGGTCACGCGCGTTCCTATCCCCAGACTCGAACTCACCGCAATAGTGGCACCATGCGCCTCCGCGATCCATTTCGCTATGGAGAGTCCCAGCCCGGCACCGCCCCGCTCTGCTACGGGAGAGAGTTGGTTTCGAGAGTTGTCGACGCGGTAGAAGCGATCGAAAATGCGAGGCAGATGCTGGGTATCGATACCGATCCCATTGTCCTCCACGGCGACGGACGGCCGACCTGCATCGAGGCCTACGCGCACCGATACCGCCCCTCCCCGCGGCGTGAATTTCACCGCGTTGTCGAGCACGAGCATCAACAGTCGACGCAAAAGCACGGCGTCACCGTCCACGCGTGCTTCCTCGAATTCCTTGATGTCCACGACAACACCCTTCGCCGCCGCGATTGCCCTCGCCGCGTTCGCCGCATCGAGCACGATGTCATCGAGCGATACGCGCTGCGTGATCAAAGGACGCTCGCCGGCATCGGCCCTGGTGAGCGTGAACAGGTCGTCGACGATGTCGCCCAGGTGACGCGCGTCGGACGCGATCTCGCGCAGGGTGCGCGCGTACGTGGCACTGTCCCGCGGCTGTTGCATTGCGACCTCCGTACGACTCCGCAGCACAGCCAGCGGTGTGCGAAGCTCGTGGGCGGCGTCGGCCACAAAGCGACGCATCTGCTCGATTGTTGCTTCCACGGGCGCGGAAGAGACGCGCACCAGAATCCACCCGCCGACTCCGACGAGGACAATCGCGAACCCGGCAGCGATGCCGAAGGCGGCAATCAACCCGCGATACCTATCCTCGATCTCGACGCCCGGAGCAACAGCAGCGACGACCATGGGACGACCATCAGCGATTACCCGCTCGGCGTAGACGCGGAGCGTCGTGTCGCCCGGGACATCGCGCTCGCCGCGCGCATGCCCGTTGCGGGCAGCGCCGACCGCTACCGCGCGAATCCAAGCATCCGCGGTGGGAGGATCGATCGGCGTCCCATCCAGATTCAGAAGGTGGATGGCGGGAGGCGCTGAGGCGCGGCCGACGCCGACGCTGTTGGCCGTGGCAAGCCGTGAACCCGGAGTCTCGCGCTGCCTAACGTCACTCACCGCGCTCACCAGCTCTCGGTCCACCTGTCTCGACAGCTGACCGGTAATGGTCAACAGGAGTCCGGCGCCGAGCAGACCCAGTATGATACAGAAGGTTGCGACGTACCAGAGCGTGAGACGAGTTCGGAGTCGGTTGAGTGTCGGGACGGTCATCGCAAGCTCAATCGCCGAACCGATAACCCGCACCGCGCAGGGTATGAATCAGCTTGGGATCGAACGCGTCGTCGATCTTCCGCCGCAACCTGCGCACGAGCACCTCGAGCACGTTCGTGAAGGGGTCGTGGTTTTCATCCCACACGTAGGCCGAGATCGAGGCGCGGTCGACCACTCGCCCGCGATGCCGGAGGAAGAATTCCAAGAGTGCGAATTCCTTCGCGGTGAGCGTGATGGCGGTCGCGCCACGACGCACACCGCGCGTGCCAAGATTGACCTCGAGGTCGGCCACGCGCACCGTCTCCGACTGCAACGAGGCCGGGCGCCGGGCCAGCGCACGCAGTCGCGCCACGAGCTCCTGGAACGCGAACGGTTTGACGAGATAGTCGTCGGCACCCGCCTCCAGGCCGTTCACACGGTCATCGATCGAATCTTTGGCGGTGAGCACGAGAATCGGCGTGGTATCGCCTTGCGCTCGCAGCTCGCGGCACAGATCTAAGCCGGAACCACCGGGAAGCATCACATCGACCACGATCACATCGAACGTGCCGAGTGAGGCACGCGACCGGCCGGTCGCGAGATCCGCCGCTCGCTCCACGCGGTAGCCTTGTTCCGATAGGCCCGCTTCGAGAATCGCCGCCAGTGCCGCGTCGTCTTCAACGAACAGAATGCGCATGCCGTCAGCGCGCGCGGTGTGAACGGCGCTCGAGAAAGCGCACCGTCGTACTGGTAGCCGCGATCGCGAGCACACTGCTTCCGACCACGTCGCTGGCCCAGTGTGATCTCGTGTAGACTCTCTGCAGTGCTACCACCGATGCCAAGCCGTACGCCACGGCCGAGAGCCATTGCCGATGCGCCTCCAAAGAAACACCAGTCGCGAACGACATTATGTGAACGGTGTGGCCAGACGGAAGCGACGCCCACGCTCCTCCGCCATGAAGCGGATGAAAACGATCGGAGCGGCCGGTGCTATCGGGACGGTGGCGTCCCACCAATGGCTTCATCAGCGCCTCAAGTCCATCGGATACCGCATAGCCCAACCCAATATGCACCGCAGCGGTGGAGAGCGCGTTGTGCCGGGCAACACGAGGGAGCACGGCAGATACCATGAGCGTGGGAACGATGTATCGCGCCTCACCCACGTAGCCAATGGGCCGAGCCACTCGATCCAGGGACCTGGTTTCGTGGCGATCGATAAAGCTCGCAATCCGTTCGTCGAAGAGGAACGCGCCGAGCCCCGACACGCTACTCGTGATCCAGAATGCACGCTGGCGTGGCTCGATGATCACCTGCGCTGGCGCCAGCGCAGGTATCGCTGTTCCAACCGTCAGGAGCAGCGAGCAGTGCAGGCCTGGCTTCGAAATCGCTAGTGAGTAATGACGATGAACCACGCTGCGACAATCGGCCCACGCGGACCGCGACCACCCGCGGGAGGCGTCGCACCCGGAGTAGACGCGGGGGCCGGCCCGTATTCTGGCGTGAAGAGATAAGCTACGTGCTTCACAGGATCGACGGCGATCGTCTTGGCAAGCGGCGCAGTGACAACGGTGGCCACGACCGTGTACGTGTCCGGCGAATCCTGATGAACGACGGTGACATTGCCGTCACGACCGGCGGGAATGTAAATCAGTTTCTGCGATGGATCCCAGCCCAGCGCGTCGACGCCGTCGCCGTTCGCAATCGTCGCGACAACCTTGCCCGACACTGCGTCCACAACGACTGATGTCTTGCTGCATCCTGCAAAGATCCGGTTCGTCGCACGGTCGTACGCGATTCCCGTGGGACCTTCGCACGGCGCCAGCGGCCATGACGCAAGCACCTTCAGCGATTTGTCGTCGATGACCTGAATTGTGTTCTTCCCTTCGTTGTTTACGAAGATCTTTCCCTTGCCGTCGCTGGCCGCGCCTTCGGGCGCATTGTCTTCCAACTCCACTGTGCCGATGATGTCTCCCGTCTTGGTGTCGAGCGCAACGAGCGTGCCGATGGGACGGCTGTGATTCGTGAGAATGATATGATCCGACCACTCGTCGTACATGATTCCGTCGAGTCCACCGGTTGGGATCTTGACCTTCTTGATCACCGCCAGCGTTTTGATATCGAACATCGTCACGGTCGAGTCGCCGGCGTTGGTCGTGAAGCCGTGATTCGCCTTTGGCGCGAGTGCGATCCCGTGCATGCGTGGCGTGTCGGGAATGTCGCCGAGCACCTTGCCCGTTGGTCCGTCGACGACCATCACGTGCGTGCCTCGCGAAACAAAGACGCGTCCCGTGCCTGGCTCGGCCATGATGTAGTCGGTACCTCCTTCGCCTCCGATATTGAACTTCTCTACCTTGAATGTCTGGGCGCGCCCGACACGCGGGGCGGTGAGTGCAACGAAGAGCAAGCCGAATGTGAAGCGAAAACGCGCGATCATACGGTCCTCAGTGAAGGAAGCACAGCACGCATAAACAGTACGTGTTGGACCTGTCGCGAGCGTTACACCGCACAGGAACGCCGCTCCGCTCCGCGCTAACTCCCAACCCGTACCAACCAAGTTTCCGGATGCATAGGGGACGGAAGGAACGAAACCGCGCCTAACCAGCGGTCGATGCGATTGTTGGAGTGCGCGTGGTTGTAGCGCACGACTTTGATCCCCGTCGATGTACCCACTAAAGCACCAACGATTACATCGCTCGGCCAGTGCCTCGAGCCGTAGACCCGCGCCACGCCGACGAGCCCAGCGCCCGTGTACAAGAGCGGACCTACGAAGCCGGACCCGTGCGACCACCGGCTCTCGAGCTCGCCGTTGAGGGCCGCGACTGCGGCGAAGGCGGCCGAGGTGTGACCCGACGGCATGGAATTGTGACCTCCGCGTTTGACTCCGCCGCCAAACCGGAAGCGCGTAGCGTCGTTAGGGTTGAGCAGCGGTCGATCGCGCCCAGCGAGTCCCTTGAGCACGTACGTCTCGGCGCCCGTGAGGATAACGGCTTCGGATGTGTGCAGGCCAAGATCCGCGAGGCGCGTGTTGCCCCACACCCGCCCGATGGCGTACGCCCCTGCTCCCACAAGAATCGCACCAGGACTGGCCAGATTGTCAAAGACCTTTGACATCGTGTAAGGAAACGAGTGCTTCTTTGGTCCGAAGTCGACGATGAATTCCGCAAGGCGCACGTCGAAGGGCACGATGGCGGCCGCCGCGGCGACGACGCCGGCTCCCACGAGCGCATCATGACGTCGAAAGAGCGGCCGAGCCGCTCGCCCAACGTCGGCCGATTGTGCGGCCGCTGTCGAGCAGATCAGCAGCGCAGCAAGAACGAAGCAGCTCGAACCGGACACGGATCGCGAGATCATTCGTATCGCAGTGCCTCCACTGGATCCAATCTCGCGGCCCGACGGGCAGGCCATACGCCGAAGATGAGCCCGATGGCGCTCGCAAAGGCAAACGCGAGACCAATCGAGCGGGGATCGATGGCCGTGGTGTAGCCAAGAGCCTGGCGAGATAACAAGGACACCGACATCCCCGCCCCAATACCGATCGCGCCGCCCATCAGACAAAGGACCACGGCCTCGATAAGGAACTGCAGCAGAATATTCCAGCGGGTAGCGCCTAACGCCTTGCGCACACCGATCTCGCGCGTCCGTTCGGTGACGGAGACGAGCATGATATTCATGATGCCGATGCCGCCCACGAGCAGGCTGACACCCGCGATCCCCGCCAACAGGAGCGTGAACACCTGTGTCGTCTCGCTGAGCGCGACGAGAAAGTCCGACTGGTTGCGCATGTTGAAATTGTCGGGACTTCCCGGTCGCAGCTTCTGCGAGTGGCGGAGCGCCGCTTGAATCTCGAGCATCGCGCGCATCAACGAATCTTCGGAGACTGCCCGCACCCAGATATCCTGCAGGCGGTCCGAACCGAATACCTCGAACCGGCCGGTCCGAAATGGGATGACCACCTGTTCGTCCGCGTCGCCGACTCCGGTCACGCCACGATTCTGGAGCACGCCGACTACCGTAAACGTCCGACCCGCGATCCGGATTGGTTCGCCCACCAGGCCTGCACCGTCGTCATCGGTCAAGTAGGGGAGCACGCCCGCGCCGATCACGGCCACCCGCCGCATCCTTCGATCCTCCTCGTCGGTGAAGAAGCGACCATAGGCCAGCTTGAAGCCGCGGACTTGCAGAAATGTCGCGTTGCTGCCTGTCACCTGCACGCTTGCGTTCTTGTTTTTCCAGAGCACGCGCAGGGTGCGATCCATGGTATAGTTCACGCCCACGACGTTGCGCGACCGCTCAATGATCGATTCGGCGTCTTTCGGCGTCAGCTTTGCGGGTGTAGCCGAACCCACGCCGGCCTGCTGCAAACGCTTCGGGTCGATCTGGATGACGGTGGTGCCCAACCTGGCGATCTTCTCACTGACTGCCCGTTCAGCGCCATTGCCTAACGCGATCATCGTGATCACGGACGCCACGCCGATCACAATTCCGAGCATGGTTAGGAGTGAGCGCAGCTTGTTGGCACGAAGCGCGAACAGTGCGACTTGCAGGATCTCGGCGAGCAGCATCGACCAGAGTGGTTGTGAAGAAGCCGCACCAAGGATAACCGAGGCACTCCGTGAGGAGATGACACGAAAATGACAAAGGAGTGAGTTGCATTTGTCATCGGCCTGTCAGGTCGTATCTCTAGGTTGCCGCGATGCCACGCCGCGTCCTTGCCTGGGCAGCACTCCTTGTTTACGCCGGTGCGCCCGGTACTATCGATGCCCAGCGCATCGCGCCACACAATCGTGCCTTCTGGATCGCCGGCGGCCTAACGTTTAGCCTGGCGGTGCCGTTTGACGAACGGATACGCGACTTTGCGGCTCGGCATCAGTCGCCAGCCCTCGATCGCATCGCTCAACCCTTCGGCGACGCCGGCAGAGCAGGCCTGATGCTGCCGGCGCTTTTGACGGCGATGGTCGTTCCGCGACTGCTCGGGAACACCAAGACCTCGAATGCGGCAATCGACATCGGCCTCGGATATGCAGTAGCCACAGGTATTGGAGGGATTCTCAGACCGGCTATCGGACGACACCGCCCCGACTCAGTGGGTAGTTCCTTTCGGTTTGCTCCGTTTCGCCGCGAGCATGCGTGGCACTCGTTACCGTCGGGGCACATGTTGGGCGTCATGTCGGTCGCGGCCGGCCTCTCTATTGAGGCAAGACGGCCCGTCGTCACGACGCTCGCGTATGGCTTGGCGTCAATAGTTGGCCTCCAACGCCTGTACAAACAACGGCACTGGGCGAGCGACGTGATCGCGGGAACAGTCCTCGGCATCGCTGCCAGTGCCACGACGGTGCGCTGGCGGGAACGCCAGCGATCCTGATCAGTCGCCTCCTGCCCGTCCCAGGCTGCGGCCCGGCGCGCGGGCACGACCGCAGGTGAAGTGATAGGTCCGTTACGTCGTGCTGGCTCCGCTGCGAAAGGTGATCGTGGCAGCCACGTGGATCCCCGAACCTAAGGGATTGCCCTCGACCCCATCCCGGTTATTCCGATCGAAGCGCATCGGTCGGATCCGCGCTCGCCGCCCGCAGCGCCGGAGACGCGCTCGCGACGAGCGCGACAACCAGTATTACCGCCGACACGCATGCGAAGACCAGCGGATCGGAAGCCGACTCGCTGAACAGGAGCGGCTGGATGAAGCGTCCGGCGAACAACGACAGCACGACGCCTAACGCCGCACCAGCAACGGCAAACCGCAGGCTGTGTCCCACGACAAGCCGGAGCACCGAGAGGCGTTGCGCACCGAGCGCGACCCGCACGCTCAACTCTTGCATTCGCTGCGTGACATCGAAGGCAATCACGCCATAGAGCCCTACCGCCGCCACCACGAGCGCGAGCAAGCCAAAGGCCACGAACATCGTCGCGCCCACTCGCCACGACCGCTGCTGCGCCTCGAGGAGCGACCCCATCGACTCCGTCACTACGTATTGCTGCCCAGGCATTTCGGGTTGCAACGCCTTCCGCACGGGTTCTGCCATAGCCCCCGGAGTGCCGCGGACTCGCACGAGCAGCAGCGAGCCACCCTCGGCGGGAAACTGCTCCATCGGCAGATAATACCGCATCGGTTCGTCGCGCACGGGGTCGTGTAGCGCGTCTTCGGCCACTCCCACCACCGTGGTGCACGCCGCCGCATCCGAGCCCGCGGCTCCCACATGCATGCATTCGCCTAACGCGTCCCGCCCTGGCCAGAGCGTTCGGGCCATCCGGTCGCTTACGACCGCCACCTGCGCCGTTCCCAGGCGGTCGGTATCGGTGAATCCGCGCCCGCGAAGAATGCGCGTGTCCATCACGGCGAAGTAATCCGGTCCCGCCGATTGGTACGTGAAGCGACCGAGTCGAGCCACAGAATCGATACCGGGAAGGGTTAGGCGCATCGTCGACGTCCCCTGGAGGGGAACGTTGCTCACCCAGGCCGCGCGCTCGACACCGGGAATCGATTGTGCTCGCGCAAGCAACCGGTGTCGGAGCGCGAGCCGTTCGTCGACCGTCATCTGTTCGCCCCGTCGCTCCCACCGCACCATGAGGACTCGATCCGTATCGTAGCCGAGTCGAAGATGACGGACGTGATCGAGACTCCTCACGAAAAGCCCAGCGCCAACCAGCAGGATCACAGAAAACGTCGCCTGAGACACGAGCAGTGCGTTCCGGAGACGAGAGCGATGGTAGGTTCCTTCTCGCGCGCCACTCTTGAAGGAGCCCGCGAGGTCGTCGTGCTGGACGGAGAGAACGGGGATGAGTCCCGTGAGGACGCCGACGGCGGCAGCCGCTGCGATCGCCAGCGCCAGCGTGCGCCAGTCCGCAACCACGCCCGTACCGCCGGTGAGGAAGAGTTGCCGCAACACCTGACCGCCCCATTGGGCCATCGCAATTCCCGCCCCGCCGCCGAGGAGCGCGAGGATCAGGCTCTCCGTGACCGACTGCCTGACGAGTCGGCTGCGGCTCACGCCAAGCGCGAGTCGGAGCGCGATCTCGCGGCGACGGCGCAGCGCGCGCGTGAGGTACAGGTTGGCCACATTCGCGCACGCTACGAGCAACAGGATGACGGCGACGCCCGTGACCCATCGCAACGTGCGCGCCTCGAGCCCTGGATATGGACCAGCCGCGGTCTTGAGTGCACCCGCGATCGCAACCGGGCGAACTGGATCGACGCGCGGCATCCAATCGTGAATGAGGCGCGCGGCATCCCGGCTCCGGACGTATGCGAGCGTGAGGTCCGCGCTCGCCTGGGCGACGGTAACACCGGGCCGGCGCCGAACCATCATCTCCGCCCAATCCCAGGTGTAGCGTCTCCAATAGTCGACCGACGAACCACCGGGCTGATGTCCGCCGAACGTGGTAATCGGGATGAAGACGGCCGGCGGGGTACCGTCCGATGACCCAGTGGAGCGTTCGGGCGAGCTTCCATCGGCCACTCCCACAAAACCCTGGGGCGCAACGCCGATGATCGCGCAGAGCACATTGTTGACCAGAATCGACTGGCTGAGCACGTCCGCGCGACCGCCAAGCTCCGTTCTCCAGTAGTCGAAGCTGATCACCGCGACGTTGGCCCCGGCGGGAACGGAATCCTCCGCGGACGTGAAGTAGCGTCCGATGACGGGCCGCGCATCGAAGAATTCGAAGAAACTCGCGCTCACGGCGGCGATGCGACGCTCGCGCGCCGCCTCTCCACTACCGACGGCAACCGTGACGGGAAAGAAAGCGGCCGATTGTGAGAAGGACGTCGTCCAGTTCCGGAGATCGAGGTAACGTGCGTACGGGAACGACTCGCGGGTGAGGAACCGGTCTCGCCCGGGAACGCGAAGGTACACGCGGTTCACCCTCGCGGGATCGCGCAGGTACGGGAACGGACGAAACATGAGCTGGTCGATGACGCCGAACATGGCGGCGTTCGCTCCGAGCCCGAGCCCCAGTGTAAGGACAACAGCGAGAGTAAAGACCGGCGCTTTGCGAAGACCGCGCAGAGCGTAGCGGACGTCCTGACGCAGCCAGTCGAGGCTTCTGAGCATCTCGCGCAGTGAAGATGGCACCGGTCACGGGCAGACGCCCCGATCCCGCACTCAGGGTGGACAGTCGTGAGACGAGAAGAGTTTGTTCCTCGCTCGCAGCTGTCAACTTCCCTACGGTTGCAATGGATCGCCTCTGCCGCGCGAACCGCAGCGGCACTGAGGTGAGCGCCGCTGCGGCCCTAACGAGCGCCTACTCCGACCTCAATGCGTTCGTGGGATCCAACGCAGCCGCACGGCGGGCAGGCACCAGGCACGCCACCACCGCGATCGCGAGGAAGAGCGTAAAGATCGCGATGTACGTGGGCATATCCGTGCGTTCGACACCGATGAGCATCGTCGTCATCGCCTTCGTAAGCCAGAACGACGCCACGACGCCGACCACGAGCCCGAGGATGCTCAGCTTCATGCCGTCGCGCACCACGAGGCCGAAGATGCGCGATTTGCTCGCGCCGAACGCAACCCGCACGCCGATTTCCGCCGTTCGCTGACGCACGGCGGTGGCGAGCACGCCATAGAGCCCGACACACGCAAGCACCGCCGCCACGCCGGCAAAGATGCCGAGCATAACGAGGGCGAAGCGTGTGGACGTCATCGCCTTGTCGACGAGACTCTGGACGGTGTCGAGATCGGCCACGGGCGACTGCGGATCCACCTCACCGACGACGCGGCGCACGGCGGATGCAAGCCGCATCGGATTGCACGGCGAGCCCGCCGCACACGACGTACGCACCACCCACGTGGCAACCGCGCCGTGGCCGAAGTAGCCGTCGGGGAGGAAAATCGCCTGCGGCCCCGGCGTGGCCAGTCCGTCATGCCGCTGGTGTTGAACCACGCCGATGACCGTGATCCATTCCGCTTCTTGTCCGCGCGATCGGACGAAGAGCCGCTTCCCGATCGCCGACTCGCCAGGAAACGCATTGGCTGCCATCAGATCATCGATGACGACGAACGTGTTCTCCGGGCGGTCGTCGGCCTGCGTGAACGTACGCCCCTCGATGACCTTCGTCCCCATCGTCTCGAAGTACCCGGGGAGTACGATGTGCAGATTCGCCTGCTGAAATTTGGTCGGATCGGTCACTGCGTCTTCCTTTCCGACGCGCGAGTTGATCAACTGACCGTCGAGCGGGAGCGGGCTGACCGCGGTCACCGCGGTCACGCCGGGAAGCGCGCCGAGCTTGTCGCGCATCTCTTGCTTGAGCGCCACGAGTTGTTGCGGCGTGCGGTTGCGACCCTGCACGTTGAATTTGAGCAGCCCCCGCGGCTCGAAGCCCGGGTTGATGCGCGACAGCTGGATGAAACTCCGCATCATGAGCCCGCCGCCCACCAGCAGCACGAACGAGAGCGCGACTTCGGCGACGACCACCCCGCTTCGCAGCAGCTTTCCGCCACTGAGTCCCGGCGTCCGCCCGGCGGCCCGGAGCACGTCCGCGAGATCGGGGCGTGACGCGCGGAGTGCCGGCACGGTCCCGAAGAGTGCGGCCGCGGTGATCGCGGCCAGCGTCGCGAAGACCAGCACGAACAGGTCGATCTTCACCTCGCCGAGCCTTGGAATGTTCTCGGGCGACAGGAAGACGAGCAGCTTGATCCCTACCCACGTAAGTCCGATCGCGAAGAGCGCTCCGCCTAACGACAAGAGGATGCTCTCCGACAGCAGCTGCCTCACGATCCGCCACGCCGAGCTCCCGAGCGCTGACCGCACGGCGATCTCGCGCTCGCGAGCGGCGGCACGCACGAGCAGCAGGTTGGCGACGTTGGCGCAGGCGATGAGCAGCACGAACACGACCGCGCCCATGAGGGCGAAGATCGCCGGCCGCACGTCGGTAACGAGGTCGTCGTGCATCGGCTCTACGCGGTAGTGAATGTCCGCGGCCTTGAAAATCGGAGCGATGTCACGAATGGCGGTCGCGGCGCGCTCGGCGTCGGCGCGGGCCGCGACCAGCGAGACGCCGGGCTTGAGCCGGCCAACGACGCGCAGGAAGACGTTCAGTCGCGAGGAGCGCTGATAGTCGATGCGCAGCGCGCCGATCACGTCGGGATTCGGCTCGATGTGCGTGTTCGGCGGAAACAGGACCTCGAATCCCGGCGCGAGAATGCCGACGATCTGCGCTGGATTCCCGCCGATGTCGATCGTCTTGCCGATGACGCTCGTGTCTCCGCCGAATCGGCGGCGCCAATAGGGGTTGTTCAGCACCACCATGAACGGAAGCGGCGGCTGTTGCGGCGCAGCCTGCGGCTGTGGCGGAGCCCCCGGCGCCGGTTGCGGAGGAGGTGGCGGCGCTTCGCCATCGGACTCGATGAAGTTGCGGCCATAGGCCACGCGTGCGCCTAACAACGTCAGCAGGTTGGTGGTGACCGCCATTCCCGAGACCTGCTCGGGAGGTTCACCGGGCATGGTCAGCGCCACGTTCTGCGGCGACAGTCCGGCGATGTCCTGGAACGACGTGTTCGACTTCTTGAGATCCCAGAAGTTGGGCGGCGAGAAGGGAAAGTCGGTGACCTTCCGCGCGCGCATGTCGCCCCAGACGAGCACCAGCTGGTCGGCCTGGCGATACGGCAATGGCCGGAGGAGCACGGTGTTGACCACGCTGAAGATCGCGGTGCTGGCGCCGATGCCTAACGCGAGCGTGGCAATGGCGGTGGCGGTGAACGCGGGATTCTGTCGCAACGCGCGCATGGCGAAAACGAGATCGTTGCGCAGGCCGTCGAACCATCCAGCGTGGTATTCGGCGCGCGCCTCTTCCTTCCATCGTTCCCGCCCGCCGAACTTCACGAGCGCTTGTCGTCGTGCTTCGTCTGGTGTCATACCACGTTTGATATTGCGTTCGGTTTGCATGTCGATGTGAAACCGGACTTCCTCGTCGAGCCGCTCATCCATTCCGTCGCGCGTCATGGATCAGCTCTCGTTCATTCCGAGGACGCCGTTCACGGCATTGGAAAGACGCTCCCAGCTCGCGCGGGCATTGGCCAGCTCGCGCCGGCCGGCAGCGGTGAGCGCGTAGTACCGGGCGCGCCGATTGTTCTCGGTGACGTCCCACCTGGAGCTGATGAATCCCTGTTTCTCGAGCCGGTACAGCGCGGGATAGAGCGAGCCCTGATTGAGCTCGAGCACGTTGTTGGAGCCAGACTCGATCCGCTCCGTGATTCCCCAACCGTGCATGGGTCCGAGCTGGAGCGACTTGAGCACGAGCATGTCGAGCGTGCCCTGCAGCAGTGTCTCCGCGGGGCGCCGAACCGGGACCATCTCCAAAGTCTCCTTTAGTTTGCCTAAAGAAGATGGAGCGGGTGCCGAATCCACGCAAGTCGACCGGCGGCGCGGGCGGATCCAGGACGCTCCGCCCGCGCGCGAATGGTCAGCGGCTCACGCGGCGCGCAGCCACCGCCCCAGCTCCTGGAGCGTCGGCTTCTTTCCGGTGCTCAGAATGCCGATGCGGTAGATCTTACCCGCGACCCACGCCGTAGCGCCGAGCGCCGCCGCCAGCAGAACCATCGAGCCGATCACCTGCACGAGCGGAATGGGCCCCGACGCCATTCGCATGGGCATGGCGATGGGCGCGGTAAACGGAATCATCCCCAGCCAGGTCGCCGCGCGGCCTAACGGGTCATTCGTGATCGCGGCGAGAAACATCAGCGGGATGATGAGCGGAAAGAGGACCACGATCTGCATCGACTGCGCTTCCTGATCCGTGGTCACTGACGCGCCAAGCGCGGCAAAGAGCGACGCGAACAGGAAGAAGCCCAACAAAAAGAAGATGAACAGGCTCGCACCTACCCAGGGCTCGATGTGGAGCGCGTTCATCACTTCCGGCGGAATGTCGAAGCGCTTGGTGAGAAGCCCGGACTTGAATCCACCAACCACGATCGCCGCCCAGATGAATACCTGCAGCACGGCCGCCAACCCCACGCCGAGAATTTTGCCAGCCATGAGATGCGTTGGCCGCACGGAGCTCACCAGCACTTCCGCGATGCGGTTCGTCTTTTCCTCGAGTACGCTCCGCATCACGTTCACGCCGTAGAAGACCGTCATGAAGTAGATGAGGAACGTGACGATGTACGCGAAGAAGAATGTCGAGTCCGCGCTACCCGCCTCTTCGCCGCGCTTGGTGACTCGCGCGCCGTTGACCTCGACGGGCCGAATGAGACCAGCGACCAGCGAACCATCGAGGCCCGCGCGCTTCAGTCGCTCGGCCTGCACCGCTCGACTCCCGGCCAGCCGGAGGTCCTTCATGACATTGAGGCTCGAGATGCTTCGAGCGCGATAGATGATCTCGTTCGTCTCGAGCACGTTGGCCGGCAGGGCGACGTACGCGTCGATCTCCTGGTTCAAGACGCGTCGATTGAGATCGGCCCGTACGCTGGCGAGCGTTCCCTCTACGCGCTTGATGGCGTAGCTGTTTTCGCGACTACTCCTCGCCGGTGCGCTGATCGCGTCCACGAACCGATCACCTACGCCCGGCGGTGCTTCGTCGACGAGATAGATGGTCCGCGTGCCGCCGCCACCACCGATCAGCGCTGGCAGCACGATGAGAGCTCCCATGAGCACAGGAAAGAGCAGCGTGCCGATGAGAAACATTCGCGATCGCACGCGCTCCAGCAGCTCCCGCCTGACGATGATCATGAGCTCAGACATGGGCGGGCTCCGGTCGTCGATGCGCAACGGACGCCGCGCCAACCTTGGCCACGAAGATCTCGTGCAGCGAAGGCTCCACGCGGCTGAACGTTGACAACGGTTTGTCGAGCGAATTCAGGGCGCTGATGGCGTCGCGGGCGGAAACCCCATTCGCAAGGTCGACGAGCCAGGCGTCACCGTCGCGGACGGGGTTGTCGAAAAGCATTCTTCCGTTCTGCACAAACGTGTCCGTCGCCGTCGAGGGCGAGTCGAACGCGATCCGGTAACGCGTACCGAGGTTCGCACGACGAACGTCGCGGAGGCTGCCGTCCAGTACTTTCTCGCCGGCGGCGATGATGCACACGTGCTCGCAGAGTTGCTCTGCCTGTTCCATGTTGTGCGTGCTGAAGACTACGGTACGCCCTTCACGGCGAGCGCCAAGGATGGTGTCGCGAAGCACTTCCTGGTTCACAGGGTCGAGCCCCGACGCTGGCTCGTCGAGGATGAGCAGGTCGGGCTTGTGCACAACGGTGGTGATGAATTGCACTTTCTGCTGCATGCCCTTGGAGAGCGTTTCCACCTTCGCCAGTCTCCAGTCGCTGAGCCCCATCTTCTCGAGCCAGCGCGTACCTTCGGAACGCGCGTCGCCCTCGGTCATTCCCTTCAGCATCGCGAAGAAGACGATGACGTCGAGCACCATCATTTTCTTGTAGAGGCCGCGCTCCTCGGGGAGGTAGCCCACGCGGCGCAGGACCCGTCGGTCGGCGGCAGGATCGGACCCGAGGAGGGCGATCGATCCTTCGTCTCGCGCGATGATGTTCATGACCATGCGGAGGGTCGTGGACTTGCCCGCTCCATTCGGTCCGAGGATGCCGTAGATGGTTCCAGGCGGCACGGCGAGACTCAGATTGCTGACAGCGAGATGGGTCTCGTAGCGCTTGGTGACATTTTCCAGAAGAAGTGCCGGGGTCATAGGGATGAAACGTACTGTGCGCGAGGTTCTTGCCGAAAGCGTCCAACCCCTCACATGCTTCGAGACCCACGCCGAGGTTCTTCGATGCGCCGCAGGAGTTTTCTTCCACTCGTTATGCTCGCGTGCCTTGCGCACGATGTACACGCCCAGGGCGATTCACTGCGCCTGGCACGGCTGTCGGCGCTCGGCCGGTTATTCGGCGTGGTGAAGTACTTCCACCCCGCGTTCCTGGAGCGCGACGTAGCGTGGGACTCGGCGACGCTTGTCGCGATCGACGCCGTGAGCGCCGCCAGGACGCAAGGCGAGTATCGTGGCGCGATCGAACGGCTCCTGGCGTCGCTCGGCGACAATGGGACGCGAGCCATCTCCACTGGAGCGCGCGCAGCGAGCGCGGCTACCCCGACGGCTCTCAAACGGTGGGACGTCTCGGGATCAGACACGACTCTCATTGTCAGTATTCCCAGCTTCACTGACTACGCTGGCGTGGGACGTTTTCTCAGCGAGACTGTCGCCGACATACGCCGCGCTCCCGCGCTCGTCTTCGATTTGCGAGGCGACGCCGTCGACGAGCCGGGCGCCGCAACCTACGTGTTCAACACCATCGAGTCCCTCCTGCCCACGGGCACGATCCAGGCTCCCGGACACCGCATGCGGATGCACTCGGGATTCGCGCCGCAGTTAGGCACCACCTCGGGCGGTTACTGGTCGGGAACGTACGAAACCGCAGGCTCGACGATCCGCGTTTCGACTCCGAACCGCGCCCGACGCATCGTGTTTCTGGCGAGCCCCCAGTCTGACATCCCTGAAGTCGCGTTCGCGCTGCGCGCCGCCGGCCAGGGGAGCATCGTGGTAGAAGGTGATTCGCCAGTTCTGGGAAATGCGGGTGACACCTATACCGTGGGAATGGGCGAAGGCTTCGTGGCTTCGGTGCGCATCGGTGCCATGACTGGATCGTCGGACGCCGATTTGGTCGTACCGAATCACGACGAGGCGCTGCGCAAGGCGATCGCGCTCGCGAAGCAGGGGCCGAGTGGGCCGAACGCTCCATTGGCCAAAGCGTCGTACGTAGCACCGCCCGAAAACGCGTATCCAGGGATGCGGTATCCAGCGCCCGCGTACCGGATTCTCGCGGCGTACCGCTACTGGAACGCGATCAACTACTTCTATCCATACAAGCAGCTCACGGGTGAAGACTGGCAAGCCACACTCGCCCCCATGGTCTCGATGATGGACGCGGCGCATGACTCGCTGGAATTCGGCATGGCGCTCGCGAAGATGGTCACGTATACGCACGACTCGCACAGCGGTGTGACGAACAATGTGGCGCTCCAGCGCTACATGGGCACGCTGCCGACAGCGGTGGCGCTCCAGTATGTCGAAGGGCAGCCGGTCGTCATTCGCATCGGTGAGGACTCGGCAACCCAAGCGAGTGGAATAGCGCTGGGTGATGCGATCCTCACGGTGGACGGCGAGACGGTTGCGGCACGGCGGAATCGCCTCGCGCCTCTGATCGCATCGTCGACACCGCAGGCGCTCGATAACGCGATCGCGGGACGGCTCCTGCGCGGGAACGACAGCACCGCGCTCCTCCGGGTCCGCGCACGGGACAACCGCGAGCGAGAGATCACGTTGCCGCGGCGCGCGGCATACGCGCAGCTCCTGCGTTATCCGCGCGCCGGGCCGGTGTTCAAACTACTGCCTGGCAACATCGGCTATGCGGATCTCTCACTCCTCACGGTGCCGATGGTGGATAGCATGTTCGAGCTGTTCAAGAATACCAAAGGGATCGTGCTCGACGACCGTGGCTACCCGCAGGGGACGGCTTGGGCCATCGCGCCGCGTCTCTCGAACAAGCCGGTGCCGGCGGCTGCATTCCAACGGCCGCTCGTAATGACGCCCGATTCGACCCAGTGGTCCACGTATCAGTTCGTGCAGAGCACACCGCCGGGATCGAAGTGGGAGTACAAGGGAAGGACGGTGCTCCTTGTCGACGAGCGTACGATCAGCCAGGCCGAGCACACGGGACTCTTCTTCGAGGCGGCGAACAAGACGACGATCGTGGGATCGCCGACGATCGGAGCGAACGGCGACGTCACGATGGTGGCGCTGGTGGGTGGAATGTACGCCTCGTTCACCGGTCACGACGTGCGCCACGCCGACGGACGTCAGCTCCAGCGTGTGGGCCTGCAGCCTAACGTGGTGGTGAAACCGACGATCGCCGGCGTTCGCGCCGGTCGCGACGAGGTACTCGAGCGAGCGATCGCTGTCATCAATGGCACGGTGCGCGTGACAGACTTCAAGCCGCAGCGCTAGGCAGCGTGACGTCAGAGCCGGCAGTTTTGCAACTGCGCCGCGCACCTTTGTCGCGGGGAGCTATCCCTGGGTCGCCGGCGACCGACGCCTGAAAACCGCGCGAAGGTCACCCAGCTCCTTTCGCCGCATGATGAGAACGACGATGGCGAACAGAGTCGGGATCATTTCGTGGAAGGCCTCGCGCGGCTTGTGGTCGACCAGGGCGTGCGTCCCCATCGCCCCCAGCATGACGCAGAGGATGAGCAACGCGCCGATAGGCGCCGAGCGTCTCCAGAGCACCAGCACCCCGCCGGCCAGCTCGATCGCGCCGACGGTCATCCGGAACCAGTCGGGATAGCCCCAGTGCCGAAAGGCGACGGCCCAGCCGCTGGAGTCGGAAAACTTTGCCAGCCCCTGAGCAACAAATACGTACGTGAGCATGGCCGTGGGAATCCACGTGGCCAGGAAACGACCCACGACAACAAGCTTGCGCATCCAGCGTCTCCGTTGAGAAATGGATTTTCGACGGTACGCTGAAACCCGAACGCCGCATCGTCCGAACGTACTAGTCCTCGGATTTCGTCATGCGTAGCACAGACATTGGTCGGCCGCTGGCCCTGAGCATCGCGGCGATTGCGTTACTGAACGCGGTCGCGGCATTGTCGCGTCCCGACGGGAGGCCGCTTCCACCGTGGGTGGTGGCCATCGGATTTGGGCTGCTCATGGCCCACGCGGTCATCTATTACCGGGGAGCGGTGTTTCGCGAGCGCTTTGGCCTCACGCGGTATGTCCTGCTCCAGGCGGTGGTGGTACTGGCCGCGGGACTCGCTCGGCTCCCGATGCCAGTCGTGGCCTGCGTCTACATCGCGCTCACCACGCAGGTGATCAGCCTCGCGTCCGAGCGCTGGGGGAGCGCACCGATCACGGTCGGTGCCGTGCTCCTCTTCGCCCTCAACTGCACGATTGCGTATGACCTCTATCAGGGCGCGATGGCCGGGCTCCTGCTTGCATTGACCGGTGCGGTTGCGCATGCGCTGCTCGGCCTGCGGCGCGCCGATTCGGCGTCACCACGACCGGCGCCGGCGTCGAACGGCTCCAATGGACTCACGCCGCGCGAGATCGACGTGCTCAAAATTCTCGCGACCGGGGCACGTAACAGCGAGGTCGCCGGGGATCTGCAGATCACCGAGCGCACGGTGAAAGCGCACCTCAAGAGCATCTACCAGAAGCTCGGCGTGGAAACACGAACCGGCGCCGTGAGCGCTGCCCGGCGGCTCGGCGTCCTGGGCTAGCGTGGAGGGCGGTCCACCTGACCACGCGTCGCCGCGGCAGGTCGCACGCGCTGTCCCAGGCTGGCTGCTGACTGAAAGCCAAGGCAGGCGCATCGTTGCCGGCGTCTGCGCCGCGCTCGCCGACGCCTAACGAGCGTGGGGATGAATCCCGCTCATGGCGGGAATGAAATCCATGCGTTGGAGTTGCCAAACAGGACCGGATAGGTTGCGCGTACTACCACGAACAGGACCCGTGCATGGTAATGGCGCGCAGGATCGCCCAGGCGATCGGACTCCGCTTTCTCGCCCGGCATAAAGGCTCACTCATCGCCGCCGTGCTGATCATGGCGCTCGCACTCGGCGCAAATACGGCCGGCTTCTCCGTTCTCCGGTCATTCCTCCTCTCGAGCATTGGAGTTCCCGAACCGGACCGTCTCCTCATCATCGGATCGTATCGCGACCTGCCCGGCCGGGGAGCCGTGCTCTTCTCCGAGGCCTATCCGAACTACGAGCTGATACGACAATCGCAGCACAGCTTCTCGGAAGTCGCGACCACGGTCCAGAATATCGCCAGCTGGAACGACGGGACCGACACGCGACCGCTCCAGGCTACGCGGGCCACCGCGACGTTCTTCGCAACGATGCGCGTCTCTCCCCTGCTCGGACGCGCCTTCACCGCGCAGGAAGAAGGCCCGTCACCGACGCCGGTAGTCGTGATCAGCCACGCGCTCTGGCAGTCGGCTTTCGCGGGCGACCGGGCCGTTGTGGGTCGCACCCTCGAGCTGGATGGCCAGCTCCATACGATCATCGGCGTGATGCCACCGCACTTTACCCTGCCCGTGCCGAGCGATATCTGGTTACCGTTCGACCTCCCCGCACAGCAGCGCACGTCGATCATCGGGGCGCGAATCCTGACGACGTTTGGACGCCTCGCGCCGGGGGTGACCAGGGCCGCCGCGGACGCCGAGGCGCGCACGTTCACCGCGCGCACGCTCGAGGCCAACAGCCAGAACAAGGACTTCTATTACAAGCTGCAATCGGTTCGAGACGTACTGCTCAACGGGGCCGATGCCACGGTACTCCTCGTGCAGGGAGCGGCGCTCGTGCTCCTGCTCCTGGCGGTGCTCAACCTGGCGTCGCTGCTCATGGCGTGGGGTTTCGAGCGGCGAACCGAGCTGGCGGTGCGTCAATCGTTAGGCGCGAGCCGCCGGAGCGTGACCGGACTTCTCGTGGCGCAGTCGCTCGCCGTCGTCGGCATCGGTGCCGTGCTCGGATTCGGTCTGGCGGTCGTGATCGTGCGATGGCTGCAACGCATGGATCTCACGCAGGCGCTCAGCTTCTTCAGCGCCGGGTTGCACGTCGACTTCGGTGTCACACTCTTCGGCATCGGCGTCGCGATCGTCGCCGCGCTCCTCGCTGCCTTCCTCCCGACCTGGTTCGCGCGTCGCTCGGACCTCGTCCACGAGCTGCGGGCCGGCGGCCGCACGCTGACCCTCTCCCGTTCCGCGGTGCGGTGGCAGAACGCGATGGTCATGATCCAAGCGGGGATGTCGGTGGCGGTGCTTGCGGTTGCCGCGATCGTCGGCATCAGCTTCTACAACCTGCTGCAGGTGCCGCTTGGCTTCGGCTCGCGTGAGCATCTCGTCGTGCGCGTGCAACTGCAGAGTCCCCAGTATCAGCAGGCCGACAAGCGGGCGCAGTTCGGCACGGCGTTGTTGCAGAACCTCGCCAACGAACCCGCGATCGCCTCGGCGGCATTCACGTCGACGCTTCCCGTGGGAGACGTGCTCTTTGGCGCCCGGTTCTTCCCCAAGCGCGCCGATGGCTCGCTCCCACAGGACCCGGAGCTCTTTCACATTCGCCGAGTGTCACCCGGTTACGTGACCGAGATGGGCATTCCGCTCTTGAGCGGCCGCCAGCTCGATTCCCGCGACGAGGCGACTTCACCCCACGTGGTGATCGTGAGCCGCGCCCTCGCCGAACGGGTGTGGCCTAACGAGAATCCGCTCGGGAAACAGCTCCAGCGCTTTACGCCGAACAACAACGGGACTCCGGACGTGTACGAGGTCGTGGGCGTGGCCGGCAACGTGCGCGATGCCGGGAGCAATGCGCCCGCGGGTGAAACCGTGTACGTGCCGTGGTCGCAGAACTCGAACCCGCGCGTTTCCCTCATCGTGAAACCTCGCGGCCCGGCCGACGCGGCCCTGGCTGCCGTGCGACGCGCCCTTCGTTCCACCGACCCGAACCTAGCCGCGAGCGACGTGACCACGCTGGCCGCGCTCGTCGATCAAGCGAACGCACTCGGTCGTCTCCGTGCGGTGCTCCTGCTGGCATTCGCGCTCACGGCCGCGCTCATGACGGGCGTGGGTTGCTATGGCGTGATGAGTCAGCTCGTGGCAACGCGGCAGCGCGAATTCGCCGTCAGGCTTGCCTTTGGTGCCACGCCCAAGACGCTGGCGGCGTCGGTATTCACGCGCGTCGCCAAGCTCACGACCCCCGGCATCGTTATCGGTGTGGTGACAGTCTTTTTCCTCCGCGGCGTAATGCATTCGTTCGTCTTCGGCATCGGCGAACACTCGGCACCCGTGCTCGTGGGCGTGAGCGTGTTCATGCTGGCAGTGGCATTCGCGTCTACGCTGCCGTCGGCATTCCGCGTCATGCGTGTGGACGTGCGAGCGAGCGCGGCCGGCGACTAGCCTTCAAGGGGCCAGGACACTTGATGCGGTCCACCCGTGATCGCATGTGCCCTGGGCCCGTGAAGCACGGAATACAGGTCACAGCGCGTGCAGGGGACCGGCGGCATGGTGGGTCATGCGTACTGGACTTATCGCTGTACTCGTGTTCGTCGGGACCATCACGATGCCGACTCGCTCGCACGCACAGGCCGAGGCCTGGCGCGAGCGCTACGGCTGGGTCGCGGGTGCTCTGACCACGCTCAGCGTGGCACCCTTCGACACGCAGATCGAGAGCTTCATCGTGAATCATCGATTGCGCGTTGTCGACGACCTTGCACAGCCGATAGGAGAGGCGGGTAGTGGGCGCTTCATTATCCCGGCAATCGCCGCCGGCGTGTTGCTCCCGCGCCTGGTCGGGGCGAACGATCTGTCGAACTCCAGCATCGACATCGGACTCGGCTATCTGGCAGCGAGCGGACTGGGCGGGCTGCTCCGAGTGGCGATCGGACGCCACCGGCCCGACGAAACCGACGAGTCGATGCGATTCTCCCCCTTCCGGCTGGCGCACGAATGGCACTCGCTTCCGTCGGGCCACATGGTTGGCGTCATGTCGCTGGCCACGGGCATTTCGATGGAGGCGAGGAGCGCGCCCGTCACCTGGGCGGCGTACTCCCTGGCCACGGTGGTCGGGCTGCAGCGCATCTACAAGAAGAAGCACTGGCCGAGCGACGTCCTGGCTGGGTCGATCCTGGGCATCGCGGTCGGCGAGGCCACCATTCACTGGCGGATGCGCGAGCGGGCCGAGTCTCGTTAGGCAGGACGCGCGAGATGGCTTGCGAGGTCGCTATTTGTAGCGGTAGGTAATGCGGCCACGGGACAAGTCATATGGCGACAGCTCGACCGCGACTTTGTCTCCGGGAAGGATCTTGATGAAGTTCGTCCGGATCTTTCCCGACACGTACGCCAGCACTTCGTGGCCATTCTCCAGATCCACCCGGAACATCGCGTTCGGCAGGGGTTCGACGATCGTCCCCGTCACCTGAATCACTCCGTCCTTGGCCACGCCTGCTCCCGGCGTTAGGCGGCCCGGGTCAGTACGAGTGGCCCGTTGTCGGTCACGGCAACGGTGTGCTCGAAGTGCGCCGAACGCGATCCATCGGCTGTCACGACCGTCCAGCGGTCGCGGAGGGTCCGGGTGGCCGCGCCACCAATGTTCACCATGGGCTCGATGGCAATGGTGAGTCCGGACATGAGCTTCGGCCCGCGCTTGGGCGTGCCGAAGTTCGGCACCTGCGGATCGCCGTGCGGCTTGAGTCCCACGTAGTGTCCCACGAGATCCGCAGCGGTCGTATATCCCGCTTCCTCGACGACGGCCCCGATCGCGGCGCCGATGTCGCCGACGTGGTTCCCCACTTTCGCGGCGTCGATGCCCGCCTGTAATGCCTGACGCGTCACCTCGATCAGACGGCGCGACACGTCGTCGATCGCGCCCACGGGCACGGTGATGGCCGAATCGGTATAGTAGCCCTCGTACTTCACGCCAAAGTCGAGCTTCACGAGGTCGCCTTCGCGCAGGACGCGGCGCGCGGAGGGAATACCGTGCACGATTTCTTCGTTGATCGACGTGCACACGCTCGCGGGAAATCCGTACAGACCCTTGAACGCGGGCGTCGCCCCTTCGTGCGACCGGATGAACTCCTCGGCGATAGCGTCGAGCTCCTTCGTGCTTACACCGGGACGCACCTCGGCACGCACGTGCTCGAGCGTTGCCGCGAGGATCCGTCCTCCGCGCGCCATGATCTCGATTTCCCGCGGCGACTTGAGCGTGATCATGCGCCGAGCGCGCCGCGGATCCGGCCGAACACTTCGGCGGTGGTTCCGATGGCGTCGATGGTCCGGAAGGGAGCGCCGTTCGAGCGATACCACTCGATTACCGGCGCCGTCTGACGCTGATATACGCCGAGTCGGTTGCGCACCGCTTCCGGCTCATCGTCGGGGCGCCGGACGAGCGTACCGCCGCACTTCTCGCAGATGCTTCCGGGCTCGCGACCCGTGTACGGCGTCTGGCAGTTCTCGCAGACGGTGCGGCCCGAGAGACGCCTAACGAGTTCCTCGGTGGGCGCGTCGAAGAAGAGCACGGCGTCGAGCGGGCGCCCGAGCTCCAGGAGGACGCGCTCGAGACCCTCCGCCTGCGGCACGGTGCGGACTACGCCGTCGAGAATGGCGCCGCCGGCAGCGTTAGGCGCGGAAAGCGCCTCTTTCATGATGCCGAGGATGACGTCGTCGGGCACGAGGTCCCCGCGGTTCATCGCCGCCTGGGCCTGGAGACCGAGCGGGGTTCCCTCGCGCACCGCGGCACGCAGGACGTCGCCGGTGGCGATCTGCGGTGCGCCCAGCGTCTCGGCGAGCATTTTGGCCTGCGTGCCCTTACCGACGCCGGGAGGCCCTAGCAGCACGACGATCAACGTTCGCTCCCGGCGCGCGCCGCGAACAGTCGCGGCGTCACCATCGTGGCCCGATCACATCGGCCTCAGTATCCACCCGCTTGGGATCGGCCACGGAACCGCACTCGCCCCTTCTTCATGAACCCATCGTACTTGCGGAGCAGCAAGTGTTGCTGCGTCTGCGCCAGCGTGTCGAGTGCGACACCGACAACGATCAGGAGCGACGTGCCACCGAAACGGAACGGCACGTTGATCCAGCGTCCGATGATCACGGGCATGAGCGCGATGGCGGTGAGGAAAATCGCGCCCGGAAGCGTGATGCGCGTGACGACCTGATCGATGTACTCGGCCGTCTTCGATCCCGGCCTTTCCAGCACATTGGGATCCTAAGCTTAGAATTCCACGTGGACAAGTTGT